>VMBT01001881.1_pt1 | contig 10837 bp, 31 predicted proteins | sample 4404301 | NCBI WGS metagenome assembly VMBT01 (sample SAMN12238535, study PRJNA552566) | marine metagenome | isolation source: Coastal seawater | place: USA: coastal Georgia, Sapelo Island | collected 2008-08/2009-08
CATGTGATTCTAGTTACGTTACACATGTGATTCTAGTTGTGTATATGCATGTGATTCTAGTTACGTTACACATGTGATTCTAGTTGTGTATATGAATGTGATCTAGTTGAGCATTCATGAGAAACGAGTAACGAATGAACATCAGTTGAGAATATGAAAACACATCCTCATCATCATGACTACGATATAACGAAAGAAGGTAAAATCTTTTCAAGAAAAAGAAATAAGTTCTTAACGACACATATTGATTCAAATGGATATGAACGTGTAAGTCTTTACATTAAAGGTAAGGGTGGAACATCAGTTTATGTCCATAAGTTAGTTGCAGAGACATACATTGAGAATCCATTAGATTACAAATACGTTGCACATAAAGACGACAATAAAAAGAATAATCACGTCAATAACTTATTCTGGAGAAAGACAACACGTTCTCCTACTGAACAACAACTCTACTTGGAAAAGAATAAGATACTTCAATATAAGAAATTTTTAGAAGAGCATGGTTACGTTGTATTAGATCAATTACAAGCAAAGAAAGTCATGGATAGAATTAGACAAGTCTAGTCGAACGTATTAATAGTGGGCATCACAATAGTATAAGCATCAGGGGATGATGTGCAGATACTTGATACAGCAGCACGATTCGATTTAATACTTGGCACCATACATTCAGTTCCATTAATATACATCTTATTCGTCCCCTCATTAATATAAATCTGGTCATCATTGACATTGGTGACATAACCACCATCGCCAAAATCAATCACAATACACTTAACACGTTGCTTATCATGATAAGAAAACACATCACATGTTCCATTCACAACTGTATTCATATGAACGGGTGGAATAAGGTAGATCATAATCCTCCAAGTTGTGTGGGGCATTTTGTCACCACAGTTGCAATTGCAAGAACCTTAATATTATCAGATGTCTCAATCACTTCCTTGACGTTTGCACTTCCAAACTTCTCATTTGCATCAGTATATGCCAAAAGTACAGACTTAAGAACATCATTGTCCTCTCTGCGATACTCACAAAAATCAGTTGCAACGGAGTTTAATAATGCGAGAAGCGTAAGTTCAATCATCTTATGCATGTCTCACATCTCTTATAGAAAACTCCATTGACATAACAAGATTTCGATGGTTCGTAATACCGAATACCTTTCGTTGGTGTTGTTTCACACAAGACAATTGTGTTGAAACAAAGTGACATCAGTCCAGGAAGAAGTGAATACATTTAATCAAAAATTGGTCGTATAGAATAATTATCACGGATCTCTTTGAGCATTTCTTTTGAATTACCGTAATATCCCATATGATACCAGATACAGTCAAGATATTGCAAACTTTCACGACTTAATGACACTTTATCATCACAGTAACGAACAATTTCATCAGGAACTTTGACCTTTGGATAATGCTCAGGAACGGATGGATTGCTTACATAAAATGGTATCATTTGTCCCCTAATCCAAACTCATTAAGACTATGATGGGCATTCAATTCTCTTTCTTTCTGTGTCTCTCTTTCAAGTCCTTGTTGTATTGCCCGAATGAAATCATCTTGTGTCCAATCATTGAACACTGACTCGACGGGATCATTTGCATCCCATTCAATCGTGAATCCATTTCCATTTTCATTCTCAATTACTTTCATACTTTCTCTCCATAATACTGGGCATTGATGAGTCTTTTCTTCACAACTTCTTCCATACACTCACCTAAACAACTCGCAATTCCTTCATATTGATCACATCCATCAGGTCCATCAAATAGAACCCAATCATAATAAGACCATTGCGATAGTGAATTTCAATGTCTCATAAGACTTTCTTGAAATGAACTGAATTAAATGTACCCGATTTGTGATACAAAGTGATTTTTGTGTACCACCGATGGATAAACACTTCTTTCACTACATATCGTCTGCCAATAATCAAATAAGATGGAGGATCTGTATTTGACCATTTGATTTGTTGTGGAATTGCACCAAGAAACTCCACAACATCACCCGATTTCACGATTTCTGAATGGGTCCGAAGATTTGACATTTCTTACAATCATCTCCCTCACATTCCCATCCTTTGTGACAAAGTTTGCAACCTTTTCCTCCACAAAGATTGCAAACTGTATGAGATTGACTAGACATCGACTGTCTCGAATTCGTGTTGCTTTGCGACTGCTAAACACTCAAGAATCTTCCAACATTTTTCACCGGAGAACACTTGATTGTCGCAATAATACTCAACGGTGTCTTCAAACAGTTCGGTGAGTTCGTTGAGTTGTTCGCGTGTGATTTCCATGATGTTTGTGTGTGATTGGATGTGTTGATTATAATGCACTGAGACCCCTCTGTAAGGGTCTGTGTTACACTTATTTACCTGTCCACACGTAAGTGGGTCAATTTACTATTTGTGGCACTCTCAGAGAGTTCCATTTCTTCCATGAATTCCATCATGTCCGAGACTAATCTCCATTGAATTTCAGTCTCAAACCCTTCACGGTCACCTAACTCCAATCGTCCAAGACTTGCAAGGTAATCATACTTTGCACGAACATATTCCTTGACTTTGGAATACTTTGCGTCACGACGTTGAATCTGAATCTTGACTTTTTTGTTGTCATTCATATAAAAATGTGTGAGTAGATTAAGGGTTCATCAATCCGATTGATTCAACTGTTTCCTTATGTTTCAGATACAATTTCAAGTAAGACTTAAAGGCATTTCGGAGAGTTTCAATGTCTTGAATCTCATCAATTTGCCTTGATAACTTCTCATACTCAAATTGTTTACCAACACTTGATAATTGTATCTGTTCGGGTTCCATGTTCATCGTAATACGGGTTGCTTAAAGTATAGTCCAGCACACTGCATCATGTCAATCAAAGTAGATTGAATCTTTTCAAGAACCTCAACCTCTGCATCACTATCCCAGAAATCAACAAAATCAAACTCCTCCAGATTCACACTCCCATCAGTGTACATTGGAGCATAGAAAAGTTCACCTTCCGTGCAGACTGTGTAAATGCAACCGTGATCACGAACAGTGAGAAAAACACCAGAGAATTCAACAGACATGTTTAATACCAGATTTGAAGTGGACGGGTTGGACGAATCCAGGCAGATGCAGATGCTAATTGATTAGCAAGAAAGTGACGTATGTTGTTACTATTGACCAACAATACGATGAGTGCAATCGCAATCACATATTTCACTTCCCAACACCATAATCTGATGCCGTTGCTTCTAACTCACTGATTGTGAGTTGAGGGAGCAAATCATTCAGAACATCTTCACCATAATGATCAACAATTTCTTCTTTGACATCATCCTCATCCCAATCTTTGATGTTCTGCTCAATACTCTCAACGGCAAAAGTAATCAAACTATCCATATCCATACCCTCAACAATCATCTCTGCATAATTGAGTTTGAGTTGCTCAAGTTGTTGTTGGTTCATTTTGCAGTTAGAAGAAATGGTCATTTGGAGTCGTTTTTGTTTAGAAAGTGTGCTTCAATAATCAGCAGTAAACAGGAGAGTAATCAGAACCAGTGTATGCTTCAGTGTTGAAATCAACAACCTCAGCACCATTTGCGACGTAACAGTTTACATCATAAATCATATCTGACTTGTTGCGAGTAGAGAATGATGTCATCTCAGTGTCAGAACCAGGGTGCCAGATAACACGCTTGACGAAACGTTTGCCAGTGCCGACAGGATAGAAATCAATTTGAGTTGCGGAGGTTTGAAGTTGCATGGTGTCGTTCCTTTGACTCTTTTAATATACAGGGTTTTGGGGTCCAGTGGGGTGGTGGTGTGCCACTACCTCAACTGTCACAGTCGGGATGATAAGTGAATGATTCACAAATGCGAGTAGAGAACATTTTAGCATCTCTTTTTGCCAAGAATGAAAGATAAGAACTGAGTGCTAGACAGATAAGAATACCAGAGATGCCATATTGTGCAACTTTAGACATTTTCCTCTCGCAGTTGTTTCACAATTGCACTCAAATCATCTGCAACACCACTCATCGCAGAACGTGAATAACCTGTTGCAAAAGGATAACCTTTATCCTTGTCATCAAGTGCTTCATTAGAAACATTAATTGCAGTATTCAATCTGTCAATCAACATAATCAGTTGTTCATCAAGAGGAAAAGTGTTCATGGTGGATTGCTTTGACTCTTTTAATATACAGGAAAACCATCCCCTGTGGGGGGATGGTGGACACTTTATCTAACTGGCACACGCCTCACATAACCGGATGTGTTTCAATGTTAAAACATCCCTGAGTTTTGATATGTTTTTCCCAATGAATTGCGTCCCTTACATCATAAAAAACTGCTTCCTGTTGAGCATAACCTTTCTTTTTAGGTTTGTGATACACAACCTTAAACTTCATCATACTTTGAATTCCTCTTTTTAACAAAAACAAGTTCATTCCAGTTCATCCTAAAACAACAAACAAGACAATGAACTTTACGGTGAAACTTAACATGATTGTCAGGTTTTGGTTTCACTGCAATCTCAATGGTTAGATAAACATTCTTTTCATCAATGTAGTAAATCCAACCCTCAAGGTCTTTCCACTTTACATAATCGTCAACCTTTGGAATATACGGCATCACAACTCTCAGAGGTCATGTTCAAATGTTCCACTTTCAAACTTCTCTTGAATATCTTCAAGAATGTCGATTGAAACATAATCATCAACGTCTTTACAAGCATCATGGTATTTGTCAATCATCTCCCACAGAAGGTCATTTTCTTCTTCATTGAGATCGACAACAAGTCTTTTCATCGGTTCATTCAGTGTTTACTTTGTTATTTTATACAAGTTGAGCATTTAAGTCAACTGGGAGGTTCCCGGAGACTGGTGGGGGTCGGTCAGTCTCAGCAGTCTCATCGCTGAGATGCCTTGGTATCACTAGAGCGGAAACGTGTTTTTCTTGCATTTTTATCCGTCAGACCCTACTGGGCGTCTCTGGAAATTAAAGCGTGGAAAAACCAGTTTATGTAAACAATGCTGCCTCTAATGGATTTAAGTTCAACTGCATTGCTGAATAAGGAGATGTGTCTGAGATTGATACTACAGCACCGACCTTTTTAGCATTTACTGGTGCATAATACTCTCCATTTTGTGTTGAATGGAAACCCCAGATTGATTTTGGAGTGTCACTGGTATAAGAAAAGATGCCGTGATTGCAAATCCAGATAGCAAGAAGATTACGCTTGAACTTTCTAACTTCATAGGAGTAACCTTTAGGGGGTGAGTGAGGGAAATCAGGTGGAAGTTCCATTTGCATCTAACTTACTAAGTTCTCTTTCTAATTCACACTTTACTATGATGAGGTTTTTGTAGATATAATCCCGATATTCGAGGTCTTCAGTGAGTTCGGTAATTCCGTCAACATGTTGCAAAGCAAGGGTAAGTTGTTGTCGTTTGTCCATTGATAATACTCCAAGACATCTTGATAGGAACAGGGTGGTTTTCTAATCATCATCCTCATTTACAATTTTATAAACCCATGCAAACAAACCGATTGCTCCCACGATAAGAAAGAATGGCCAAAAACTTATCAACAACCATCCACCAAGAACAAGAACACAGAGAGCACCAATCCCACCTGCATCAAAATCACCACTATCAGAGGAATAATTGTTACTATTACTGCCCTCACTTCTACCAACTGGAGCAGGACTTACCGTTGTAACTTTATTGGCATAACGATTCGATGCTGCTTCAAATACCTCATCGCGTGTCCATCCATCAGGGAATTCTTCCTCAATAATTTTATTTGGTTGAACCCAGACTGACCATTTCATGGTGATAAAGAAGTGAGTGTGTGTTAGTTAGTGATCAATAATGTGCCTCAGACCAATCAAGTTTGTCAGACCATTTTGCAATGGCATTGTAGCACTTCATACGTGATTCTTCGCAGTCACCAAAGTCACTTAAGAACTGAAAAGCATAACCAATTCGTGTCTCTGGTTGTGCCAAATGTGCTTCCAATTTTTGTTTTGCAGTTTTCTTTTCCTCTTGCTGTTTCTGATAGTTTGCGTTGTATGCAAACATTTCACGATCAGCGAAGTTGGTTGTGTAGTAGGGGTGCATGGGTTGCGTTCCTTTGACTCTTTTAATATACAGGAATCAGGTGCCCATGGAGAGATTAGTGGACAGTTCAGCAACTGTCACAAGGGTCAGAGATCGCGAATCAATTCTTGACTATTCTCCCCTTGATTCTCCTTAAATTGTTTATAGGTCCAGGTGTTCAGTGAGCAACTCAAATGTTCAACTTGATTGTCTTCATCTTTCAGCAAAAGTTCAATAGCAGAAGATTGATCATCAGATAAAGTCCAATATCCAAAATCTAACCATTCTTCCTCTCCAGAGTGATAGAATTCAAAGCACCATTCGTAGATGATGGTATCGTCAGTCAGAGTCATTTGTGTCGTCATCAGAATACGTTAGTCCAGCGATCGTGTTGTTTAAGAGTGATGCGACCTTCATGCAACATGTTATCACACACATTGATGAAGACTTGGAACTTTTCCTCACGAGTCAGGCAGTAAGGAACTGCCGTGGTCTTTACAACTTTGAGGATTTGTGCTTTAGTCATCATCAGACCAGTTGAAGTTTAGGAGCGTTGGTAACCTTGAAACCGTTCACATCTTGAGTTACAGACACATTGTCGGGCAACATGCTGTAGTCAGTGTAAAGAATCCAGGCATCTTCGTTCTCTGAGATAACAGCGAAACCGAAGCATCCTGCCATTGGCATCATATACAACCCGTGCTTTTCTGCTTGCTTAAGTGATGCAAACCCACGGGCAGTGATTGTCCAGGTGATGCCAGATTGGTCACCACCGAAGTAGGCACAGATGAAGTCTGTCATTGAATCCGTTGCTTTGACTCTTTTAATATACAGGATTTAGGTGCCCGTGGGGGAAACAGTGGACACCTTGGCGACTGTCACATGTAACAATCTATTCAACGCAGATATAAATACGACCCCGCAAAATCTGCACGGGCAAAACATTCCTCACGAGATTCAATTATCAGAAGATTGAACCTTTCACCCTTAGCAGGTGCCTTAAAACTGGCAGGTTTAAGCACTGAACCAGTTTTCTTATCAACGAAGGCATTAACACTGCGGGAACCACCACCAGTCTCCATGATGATTTTGTGATACTTACGACCAGATTCAATGTAAAACTTGTAAGGATCAGAGTTAGGATGACGGGTTGTAAAATCAAGCACAAGTGCATCACAAAGCATCAGACAATACTTACGCACGTTGAGTTGAATGTCATTGCGTGCATCCTGAGTTGCAACGTAATCAGAGAAAGTTTGAGTGGTCATGGTGTCGTTTGCTTTGACTCTTTTAATATACAGGAAAACAGGGTCAGGAGATGCCCTGCTGTACCAGTTCTTCATCTGTAACAAGACCTACATCACGCAGGTATTCTTTCTTGTCAAATAAGAAGACATCTTTGTTCCAGTTAGCATAAGTTTCGTCAAACTCTTTTGCCAGACGAACACAACGAAGATTCAAAAGTGTAGCATAACAAAGTTTGTTCATGTCTTCTGATTCACTTGAAGGCAACCATGCTTGTGCAACTTCATTAAACTTTTCACCTACAAGTTCTTCCATCAGTGAGAGTTGTCGTTCAGTCAGATTGACAGTGATCATGGTGTCGTTTGCTTTGACTCTTTTAATATACACGAAAAAACCCCCTGCGGGGGGTTGAGTGGACAGTCTGTCAACTGTCAGGCACGTTGTGCATTTGTGACCTTATATCCTGTCTCTGCGGGATACTGATAAGTGGCAATTCTTCTTGCTTCACCTTGACTTTGTGCCTGAACTTGAATATCAACTCGGGCACCTTGCTTGTGTAGTGTTACGTTCCAGGTTGTCATAATGTTTGATTGAATAATTGAATGATTTAATTTTAATATATTATTTTACCATTGTCCAGTTATCGTCTCCATTTTCTAACATCCAAAACCAGTAACGTCCAGAGATTGATGAAAGAAATACCTTATTATCTTCTCTCTTCTCAACAACACAAGCATGTAAAGAGTCCATTTGATTACAGAATCTGTTTCGGGCGCGTTTTGATTTGGGGACAACGTTGATAAGTTCCTTTTTAGTTTTCATCAGTTTTTGATTGACTCAATAATGGTAGCATGGATTTTTGTCCTTGTCGGGTTGCTAGGACACTTCTTTAAGTGGTTTAACTACATTGTGATAATACCATTTGCTATACTCATTTCTTTTTTCTTTATTTTGTTCCCTGTGCCTTTTCCATAAGTCTTTCAGATTTTCTTTGTTTTCCTCTTTGTATTTTTTAATTTTATCTTGATTATTTGCTCTCCATTCTTTCATATATTCTTTCCGTTCCCCCCTTATTTTTCTTTGATACTCTCTTTGTCTTTTTCTTTTTGCTTCTCTCTTTTCATCTTCAGTAAAGTATTTTTTATTGTGTGGCAGATTAACTCTATTTTTAGCAGCAATACTTTGTTTCTTTCGTGTTTCATCAGACATTACATAACCACTAACACCTTCTCCACCATCTGTTTTATTGTGTAATAAACCCCCGTTTATTTTTTTACCCAGAACATGTATCATATAGATTTCGTGTCTAAAGCTATCCTCCTCAGACATTCCATCTTTAAGTATTATAATTCTACTCTTATCTTTCGGTCTATTGATACTTCTATTATATGAATATAAACGGTTTCCACTACCCTTACCAATGTAGTAGGGTGTTCCGTCCTCACGCAAATAAGCGTAGGTGTAATATTTTTGCATTGTAGTCTGGGGATGACATTATTATTTATTATAGCATATATGTGGGACTTACGCAACATAATCTCCCCAGACTACTGTTGCTGCCCACAATATCACTTTTCATGAGATTGGTCCTTTCTTTTGTTTCTGTTTGAGAGTTTTACTTAACTTTTGAAAGTATGATTCAGCAGTGCTCCACTTTGCAAAGGTTTTGCACTGCTTTCCATCATGAATCAGAACGTATTTCTGACTCTTACCCTTTGGAATCAAAGGCACTATAGCAATACCAAGATTCCAATCAACTAATTCATTCATTGTGCGGGGTCTGTGTGCCTCTGTAAGGTTACCACAACCTTATCACCGATAGATTCCACCTGTGACACTTTGTAACCCTCCGCAAGACGTTCTTTATCGTGGTTAATCAATGACTTAAACTCGTGACATTCGTAGCATAAGAGTTGGCATTTATCAACTTCTTCTGTTAGTTTCTCCACACTATAATCTAATATTTTTGCTACGTTATCAATCTTCTGTGTTCTATCAATATGGTCAAATTGTAGATTTTCGGTAGTCCCGCAACCTGCACATTTACCACCTAGTCTTTCTATCATTAAGAGGCGTCTTTGTTGTCTATTTTCCCGTTGTTTATTTGTCCTTTTTTGTTTATGCTTCTGGTATTGTTCTTTATTTTTTAGTTGAACCTTTTCTCTATATTCTGGGTCATTCGCATACCTTTCCCTATCTTTTGCTGCCCTATCACTAGTCTGCCTAGACTTGCGATTTAGACTATTAACTTTCTCTCTGTTCTGTTCTTGATAGCGGCGCATATATTCCGCTTTTTTCGCAGGGTCTTTATAGGGCATAGTATTGTGTGGGTTTATATAGGTATTATACCATATTATTTATAAAATATAACCCCTATCAACGCCTAATCTCCGAAATCGCAGGTTGCCCCTTGTGAAACACAGTATCAACAACTGCTTGAACCTTACGGGCAGTGGTGATACCAACCTTATCATAGGTAGGGATGCAGACAAGACCAAAGGTCTTCTCTTTACCACCCAATCTAATCACCCGCCCAATACTCTGTGAAATTGTAATAAAGTCCATGTTCCGCATAAAAATGACTGCCTCAAGACCGTTTACGTTAATACCTTCGGACAGGATAGAGTGATGCAAAACCACAAACTTTTTGGAAGAATCTTTACCCCATGCGTTGAGAGTATCAAAGAACTGCTCACGATTGACCTTCTGACCGTCAATAATTGCACCAGTCTTGGATGTAATCGTCATCCAAGAATAACCACGCTTTGCAAGTTGAAGGCAGAAATCAGATTGTGTAATCAGGTTGATAATCTGCTTGGTTGTACGAGCACAAATCAGAGTCTTGTCGATTTTGTTGTCATCAATGGTTTCCAGCAGATTGTCACAATCATCAGCAAATACGACCTTGCGACCTTTGATCATAGGCAGTTGCTTAACAACAACTTTAGGAGGGAGAATGAACCCACCTTCAACCAACTCAGGAGCAGGAACATTTGCGAGAACCTGACCATAAACATGACCCCAATTCATGCCTGGTTTAGAGACAGTCAGGGAATGTTTTGGAGTTGCAGTGAAGAAATAGCAGCGATCTGCTTCAGAAGAGAAGAACTCAGTTGCAGGGAAAAAGTTACGCTTGACAGAGTTATGTGCCTCGTCAAAGTAAATCGTATTGACCTCAATATCTGCTTGTTGAATACGCTCCAAAGAGTTGTATGTGGTGAAGATGATCACATTCTCACCAGCAGAACGAGCACAATCAACAAACAATGCAATCTTATCGTGCTTTGTAGTGCTGAAGTGATGAGTTTCTCCACTATGAACGTGCATAATGTGAGTGTGAGTGGTGTCAATCACTTCAAGAAATTCACTGCAAAGTTGTTCACTTAAAAGGATTCTGGGAGCAACAACAACAGTGGTTGTTCCAGATTGATTGTTATCAAGTGTGCGTTGCAGATCCATAATCATGGTCAGTGTCTTGCCACCACCAGT
>VMBT01001884.1_pt1 | contig 10820 bp, 11 predicted proteins | sample 4404301 | NCBI WGS metagenome assembly VMBT01 (sample SAMN12238535, study PRJNA552566) | marine metagenome | isolation source: Coastal seawater | place: USA: coastal Georgia, Sapelo Island | collected 2008-08/2009-08
TTGGGCTTAGGGCGCGAGGCTCGATCGGGCTTGAATACCCCATGTATCCTTGATCTTCGTCACAATATAGAGCGATCGATATTGGCCGATGGCATCACCGGCTTCATTGTATCGTTCGAAAACGGTTTCCAAATGCACCTTTTGGTCCGATACGAGCGTTGGCGTTCGGGAAATCCAGGCAGAGCGTCGCCAGCCCGTGGCTCTCAATCTTTCAAATGCAGGGCGCGCTCTGAAGCTCGACGCGTCTTGAAAGACGGTGACGTTGCCGCTCGCGAAGCGGACGTGGGGGTAGTGCAGCGTGTTAGACCATCGTTCCACATTCTCTTCGTTGAAAGCCGCCATAAACTCGTCAAGAACGCCAAGTGCCTGGTCGAGTGGCGCCTGGGCCTGCGCTAGGGTGGCGCTCGTGATCAACATGAGGGACAAGACGAATCGCATGGCGTGCTCCAGAGTGAGATATCGAATGGATTGAGTGGAACAGCCTGTTTGCGTCTGTTTGCCACGTCCTAGAAAATGTCATGGGGACAAGGAGTGGGTCAAGTGACGCAAAAAGTGGTGGATTTCGACAAGGCCAAACAGAAGCCGATGGAAGCGAAGAAATCAGCGCGTCTTAAATCCATGCAGGATGCGTTTGAAGATTATCGCTCGAAAGCGCTAGGGACAAAGAAGGCAAAGAAGAAACCGAAAAAGAAGTCGAAGAAAGGTCGTAAGGGTGCTTGAGGGACTGTGCAGTTGGCAGTTTAAGGATGTTCGCTCAGTCTTCGGCAAAAGATTGACTTCTGAATGGAAAGGGTGATTCGTGGCGTACTGGCTCGTAAAGAGTGAACCCGAAGAATGTGGGATCGACGATTTCGTAAAAAAGGGTCGAGAACCCATCTGCTGGGATGGCATTCGTAATTATCAGGCGAGAAACTCTCTGAGAGCGATGTCTGTGGGCGACGCCGTCTTTCTCTATCACTCGAGTTGTCGCGTGATTGGGATCGCTGGCACGCTCGAGGTCACCCGAGAAGCCTACCCGGACCCTCTCCAGTTCGATTCCGAATCAAGCTACTTTGACCCTGCAAGCCCTCTTGATGAACCTCGGTGGACCGCGGTGGATCTCAGATTGGTTCGTTCTTTCCCAAGAATCGTGGAGCGCTCGGAACTGCAGTTGATGCACTCATTTTCTGACTCAGTGCTCACCCGTCGTGGTTCTCGGCTTTCCGTCATGCCAGTCACGGGGGATCAGTGGCGCGAAGTGTTGGGCTTGGTGGTGTGACGGTCGACCCATTTTCGGCGGCAGCCTGTGAAAGCGCCCATCGCGCACCGCCATCTTGAACTCATGAAGATCCGCCTCACGCAGCGGCGCTGTTTCGATGGTGAACCATGAAATAAAACCCAGCGTCGGGAACAGGATTGGGCATTTCGAGACCGCCTCACGGCGGCTGAGCGTCGCGAGCTTTTCGGGCGCTCGAAAGAGACGATCAGGCGTCAGTCAGGGGTTTACGAAGCGACACCCCGCAGCGGTAATAATGGAACACGGCCCACAATGCGATTACGAGCGTGGTCATCAGCCCATACCGCAAACCATCGATGCCATGGGTTTCTCCGAAGACGTCGCTAAAGAACCCTACGGTAAAAGGTCCAAGCCCAAGTCCGATGATATTGGTGATGAACAGATTGATTGAGGCCGCGACCGAGCGCATCTCGATCGGCGTAATATTTTGGATCAGCGCAAACCCAGGGGCGACATAAACCGTACCGAGCATTGCGGGTAACGCATAGCAGGCAATCGCGATCATGGGCGAATCAGCTGTGAAGGCGAAGTAAAGAAGGGGCAGTATGGCCAGGTTAACAATGCCGACCAACCAAGGGAGCCACTGCTGACCGAAATGTTTGGACAGCGTATCGGCGGCTCGTCCACCTAAATAAATACCCAACGCGCCACCGACGCCAATCAAAAGGGCAAGATAAGTGCCGGCCTCACCCGTGCCCATCTCATGGATTCGAACCAAATAAATGGGAATCCAGATGACTGAAGCGTAGCCGGTGAATGCGATCAGCGAGCCCGCGATGACGATGTGCCTCATGGTTCGTGAATGCCACATGAATTTTACGACTGTGCCAAAGCTGGGCGGTTGGACCGCTGTCGTAAGGTTCTCAGAGAGCCCTCGGGGGGGCTCTTTCACGGTGAACTGAAACACAGCGGCTAAGAGCAAACCGGGTAAGCCCACCACGATGAATGCGGTTCGCCAGCCGAACCACTCGTTGATCCATCCACCCAGCAAAAATCCGATGAGAATGCCCCAGTTGATGCCTGTCCCAAAAATGGCCATCGCAGTTGCTCTGCGTTCTGGTGGATAGAGATCGGCGATGATCGAATGTGATGGTGGGTTCGAGCCCGCCTCCCCAACACCGACACCAATCCGGAGAAGAAGCAGTTGAAGATAATTTGCCGCCATGCCGCACAAGGCAGTCATCAGGCTCCAGAGTGAGACTGAGAAAGTGATCAGGTTTCTTCGGTTGCGGCGATCGGCCCACATCGCCATGGGCATGCCAAGCGTGGCATAGAACACAGCGAACATGATGCCGGTCAGCAACCCAAGCTGGGTGTCGGAAATCATCAATGATTCTTTAATGGGCTGACCGAGGATGCCCATGATCTGCCGGTCCACGTGGCTAGAGGTAAAAACCAAAACCAACATGAAAAGGGTATAGCGTCGTTGGCGTTCCGTGACCGAATTCAGCATGAAGTGTGTTTGTTTATCGAAGGATGGACTACCCTAATCGCTTGGCTGAGAAATGGAAAGCGGTATCCAAGGTCTTTGGCGCGCCTTCAGGCGTTGTCAGGGCGGATGTTGGGTGGTTACTCGCTGCTGATCGCAGCCTATGATGCAACGCAGATGAAGCCATCCTGGTCAAACCATCGAACGGCTCTCGGTGACGACTATTTAATGGGCCGAGTGCGACGCCTCAAACCCGCATTGGGCCGAATGAGCAAGAAGGAGTGAATCATGAAAGCCATCTGGCAGACACAACTGGACGCCGGTGCGTCGACGCGCGCTCGGGAACGGTATCTCATCAGTGCCGATGCATTGGCAGCGCGTCTTGGTGAGCCTTCCCTAAAGATTCTAGATGCGACGACCCATTTACGGCCGACCCCCGAGGGAGGGTACACGAGTCAGCCCGGTGATGAAGCGTACTTGGCCGAGCATATTCCATCGGCTCAGTTCGCCGACCTGCAGGGCGCGTTGTCCGACAAGGATTCTCCATTTCGCTTCACGGTGCCCGCGAAGGCGGCGTTTGAACAGAGTGTCGGTGCGTTGGGCATCGAAAAAGCGGACGAAGTGATCATTTATTCCACGACGCATCCCATGTGGGCGACCAGGGTTTGGTGGCTGTTTCGTCTATTTGATCATCCATCGGTTAAGTTGCTCGATGGCGGCTTTGCGGCATGGCAAGCGGGTGGCTACCCAACGGAACAAGGAAAATCCCCGGTGCGACCCGTTCATTACGAAGCGAATACACGAAAAGACGAGCGATTTGTTGATGGTGAAGCGATTCTAGCGGCCCAGGCCGCGGGTCAGCTCTGTTTGATTAATGCGCTGTCTGCCCAGCAGTTCAGAGGTGAAGGCCCCCATTATGGCCGCCCTGGACACATCACTGGATCAGAAAGTCTGCCCTGGGGTTCATTTTTAGATGAATCGCTATGCTTTCAAGAATCAGCCCAGCTCCGCGCCCACTTCGAATCTGTGGGCGCTTTTGAGCAAGAACAAATCATTACTTACTGTGGTGGTGGCATTGCAGCCACTGTGCCGATTTTTTCGTTAGCCCTTCTAGGCATTGAATCCGGCGTCGCGCTCTACGACCGTAGCCTGTCCGAATGGGCACAAAATCCAGATTGGCCGATGAGCCAGTGAATCATGACATCCCGAGGCTGAGCAGGTTATCGAGCGGCTGATACAGCGCCTCAAGATATGAGCAATCTTCCCCCGTAAGCTTCACGGAAGCGGCTTCAACCAGGTCTTCGAGTTGCTCGACGCGAGAGACGCCAATCACGGGGGCCGTCACCATGGGCTTGCTCATGAGCCAGGCGATGGCAACCACCGCTGAAGAGACGCCGAGGCGCGCAGCGACTTCTGCGCATCGGGTCGCGATATCAAAGTCTCGTGCGCCGCGATAAAGCGACGCGGTTCGATTTTTGTCAGCGCCTTGGGATCGATTCGTTGTACCGCCCTCAAGGCTACCCTGATAAGCGCCGGTCAGAATACCCCGAGCAAGTGGCGACCAGGGCGTGAGGCCGATGCCGTGTTCTGAGCAATACGGGATCATCTCGCGCTCTTCTTCCCGATAGATCAGGTTGTAATGGTTTTGCATGCTGATAAAGGGTGTCCAGTGGTTGGCTTTAGCAACGGCCTGCAAATCCGCGAATTGCCAAGCGAACATCGATGAAGCGCCAAGGTAGTGCGCCATGCCGGATTTCACCACCTCGTGCAGCGCCTCGAGCGTCTCCTCAATCGGCGTTTTGAATTGACCTGGGATGGCATGCGGATGCCGATGGATGATCAGCTGATCGACGTAATCAAGGCCCAGCCGGTCAAGGCTCATTTCGACCGCTTCAAGGATATGTTTTCTGGATAAGCCACTTTGGGTTTTCATCGGACCCATGGGCATAGAGACCTTGGTGGTTAAAACGAATTCATCGCGTGCGTAAATTTCTTGAAGTAATTGACCCACGACCTCTTCCGAAGCACCTAGGCCATAGACGTTCGCACAGTCAAAATAGGTGAACCCTAACGCCTTTGCTCGCTCAAAGATTGGCCGGGCAGCATCAATATCAAGCGTCCAATCACCTTGGTGACCCCGGCCAGGAATGCCGAAATTCATCGTGCCAAGACAGAGTTCCGAGACCGCGAGTCCAGCGCTTGGACTGAGTTGAACCTGGTTGAGCATCTTAGTGTCCTTATGTGTCGTTTTGTGAGCAGTGTGATGCTGCGATAGAACCGCCTTCAAGGTCAAAGTCGAAGAGAGCGTACCGGGTGAGGTGAAGGCTCAAGCTTGCCCAATGGGTGCCTGATATCTAAACAGCGATGGGTCGCTGCGAAAGACTTTTCCATGATCAGTGAACTTCGATCCCTGGCTCGGGCGCTAGAATAACGCGCACTTGAGTGAAATCACGAATCACGGCATCTGCAGCCCGGCGTTCTTTTTCACCAATGTAAGGGCTGTCGACGCAAATCACCTTCATACCGGCCCGCTTGGCGGCTTCGATGCCTGACTCTGCATCTTCAAACACAATGCAGTCACACGGATCGGTGTCGAGCAAGGCCGCGGCCTTCAGAAAAATTTCTGGTTCGGGCTTGCTTGCCAAGACTTCGTCACCACACAGCGTGTGATTAATCGATTGCAGCCAAGGTTTCTTGGATCGCTTGAGCTCAAACAGCGCCCTTGATGAACTGGTGGCAATACCGAGCCGTTGATCCGCATGGTGCAACGCTGAGAGAAAGGATTGCGCGCCAAGGATGGGCGATGCGTCGGCGAACAAGGTTTGGAGTATTTCGCCCCTAGCCGCCAGGAATGCGTCGGGCGTGAGAGGCAGATCAAAATGTTCGACAGTCATCGCTGCAGACGCTTTGGCCTCTCGGCCCACGATGGTTCTTTTGAATTCGAGGGTAAATTGTTTGTCGTATCGATCAAAGACTTGCTGAGTAGCCAACGTGTACAGCGGCTCGGTATCGAGCAAAGTGCCGTCCAAATCAAAAATGAAGGCTTCTGCAGGAAAAAACGTCATGGGAAGCTCTGAGCCGGTGGGTGAGGTTTGTGGTTGGGTCAGTCCGGACTTTAGCAGATTGGTGGGGATAAAAATCGGGCTTTTAAGGTCTATAGGCTCGCGAGCCATTGACCCCCTCGAGCGTTTATTTATGATACGGCGCGTTTAAAGTCGGTCTTAGGAGATTGAAGACGTGATCGAATTGAAACAACTCACTAAGCGCTTTGGTGACATCGAGGTTGTGCGTGACCTTTCCTTTAGCATCGCGCCCGGGACAGTGCTGGGATTTCTTGGGCCTAACGGTGCAGGCAAATCGACGACCATGAAGATGATTACGGGCTTTTTGGAGCCAACGTCTGGCAGTGTCGAGGTCTACGGGCATGATGTGGTAACGAACCGCAGGGCAGCCCAAACACTCGTAGGGTACCTCCCTGAGGGAGCACCCTGCTACGAGGATATGTCAGTGAAGCGCTTTCTAAGCTTCATGGCGGAGATGAGAGGGTTTTCTGGCGTAGACCGAGATCGAAGGGTAGCCGAAGTCATTGGTCAGCTCTCGATGAATAACGTGGCTCACCAACGCATCGAGACGTTGTCGAAGGGATTTAAACGCCGGGTCGGGCTTGCGCAAGCCATTCTCCATGATCCGCAGGTATTGATTCTTGACGAGCCGACCGATGGATTGGACCCCAACCAAAAACGGCAAGTTCGAGAGATGATCAAGAACCTTGCAGAGGACAAAATCGTGATCATCTCAACCCACATCCTGGAGGAAGTTTCGGCAGTGTGTGGCAGGGCGATTATCATCAATCAAGGTCAAGCAGTTTTGGATGCATCAACCGAGGCATTGATGGCGCGTGCTGCGGCGTATGGTGGGCTCTCTCTCGGATTGGCTCAGGCAAGTCAGGAGGCTGTCATGGCTAGGCTCGGGTCACTAGGGCCGAATGTGCAGATTCATGTCCTCGGCGAGCATCGTTATATCGTAAGCGGACAACCTTCAGAGGGTTCGCTCGCGACAAGGGTCATAGAATGTGCACAAACGGCAGGCTGGGCCATCGAGCATTTTGAACAGCTGACAGGGGCTCTGGATGCAGTGTTTGCAGATGTGACTGAGGGCCGCGTGTGATGGCGAACTTAAGTGCAATTTTCAAGCGAGAGCTGGTCTCGTACTTTATTACACCCATTGCTTACGTGTTCATCCTTGTTTTTTTGGTGCTATCGAGTGCCTTTACCTTCTATTTGGGTCAGTTTTTCGAGCGCGGTCAGGCAGATTTGACCCCGTTCTTTAATTTTCACCCCTGGCTTTATCTCTTCTTGGTCCCCGCGGTCTCGATGCGACTTTGGTCGGAGGAGCGTAAATCAGGATCCATCGAATTGTTGCTGACGCTGCCTATAGCACTTTGGGAAGCGGTGGTGGCTAAATTCTTAGCGGGGTGGGTATTCACGGGTCTGGCATTGGCTGGCACGTTCCCGCTTTGGCTTACGGTGGCCTACCTGGGTGAGCCTGACCATGGCGTCATCGTTTCCAGCTACCTCGGATCCTGGCTCATGGCGGGCGCGTTTCTGGCCATCGGTAGCTGTATGTCCGCGCTGACCAAAAGTCAGATTATCGCCTTTATTGTGACCGGCAGTGTTTGCTTGCTTTTCGTGCTGGCGGGGTTTCCATTGGTTTTAGACTTTTTTGATGCCTGGGTCCCCCAATGGGTCATGGATACGCTCTCGGGTCTTAGCGTGCTTAACCACTTTGTCGCGATCACAAGGGGGGTGGTGTCGCTAAAAGATGGTCTTTACTTCCTGTCCATGGTGGCGCTTTGGCTTTACCTCACGGTGTTGGCTTTAGAAGCGAAGCGCGGCAGTTAGGAGATGATGATGAATCATGCTTGGCAAAAACCCACATTGATCGTGCTCGCCATCAGCGTTTTTTTCTTATTTAACGGCTTCAACCATGTGTTTTTGAGTCAAGCTCGGTTGGACCTCACTGAAAATCAGCTCTTTACGCTGTCAGACGGGAGTCGACGCCTGGTTCAGCAAATGGATGGGCCTGTCCGTCTCTATTTTTTCTTCTCGGAAGCGGCCAGCCGAGACTTGACGCCGATTAGAACCTACGCGGCGAGAGTCGAGTCAATGCTGCAAGAGTTTGCGCTTGCATCCAACGGGCAACTTTCCGTCACGAGAATCGATCCAGCGCCCTTTTCGGAGGCGGAAGACCAAGCCGCAGCCTTTGGGCTACAGGCGGTGCCAGTCGCAGCAAATGGTGACGCACTCTATTTTGGGCTGGCCGGTACGGATGCTTTGGATCACGTTGAGACCATCAGTTTTTTCCAACCCGATCGGGAGATGTTCCTCGAGTACGAGGTCAGCCAGCTGATTGACCGCTTAGCCAGGCCGCAACGGCCTTTGATCGGTCTCTACAGCAGTCTGCCAGTGCAAAACAGCATCAACCCTCAAACCTTTCAGCCAGAGCCTGGCTGGCAATCGATCCTGGCGCTTGAATCGACCTTCGATATCGAGTCGATTGATGTTGAGGCTGAAGAAATCCCTGAAGGTCTCAGTACCTTGATCTTGATCCATCCCAAGGCACTCTCTGATGCTTTCAAGCGATCAGTGGTGGACTATCTAGCGAACGGGGGCAAGGTGATTGCGTTCCTGGATCCGTTAGCGGAGATGGATCGCGAAGCCGCCTCACCCATGATGCCAACGCTACCGACAGGGCAGGTCTCAAGCCTGAATTGGTTAACGAGATCGCTTGGGGTTCAACTGCGGGAGCAAGAAGTTCTAGGTGATCCACAACTTGCACTCAGTGTGAGTACGGCAAGCGGTGCGCCAACGCGTCATTTGGCGATTGTGGGTGTTGGGCCAACCGAACTTTCCGAAGAATCGATTGTGACGTCGCAGCTGGATTCAATCAATTTTGCCAGCGCTGGATTCTTTGATGTGGACGCGCCCACGGTCGAGGTGGAAACGCTGATCGAGTCGTCACCTTATGCGAATGGTATTGCGGCAAGTCAACTCCAGTTTTTGCAAAACCCAGAAGATCTTTTGAAAACCTTCACCGAAGGAACGACGCGCCGCCCCATCGCGGTAAGGTTGTCAGGCCCAGCAGAACTCAAAACAGGGCTTGAGGGTGATGCTTCGATTAACGCAACACAGATTGATCTCATTCTGGTTGCGGATACGGATGTTTTAACCGACAGACTCTGGGTCCAGGTGCAGAATTTTTTTGGTCAGCAAATTGCGTCGGCTTGGGCGGATAATGGGAGCTTGCTCACGAACATGGTGGATTATTTTGCTGGCAGCCAGGATCTGATTAGTATCCGCAGTCGGGGCAAATTCACTCGACCTTTTGAGGTGGTTCAGGATTTGCGGCGAGAAGCCGAATCGAAATATCTCGCGAGCGCCGAAAAATTGCAGCTTGAATTGAGTGAGACTGAGCGCCAACTCACCGACCTCGAGGCGCAAAAAGAGTCCGAGGGCGTATTGCTGCTGAATGCAGAGCAAGAAGCGGCACTCGCGCGTTTTCAAGATGAAAAACTCAGAATCCGAAAGGAGTTAAGGGACGTTCGTCACCGTCTCGATCAGGATATTGAACAATTGGGAACCCATCTCAAGCTCCTGAATATCCTAATGCTACCGGTATTATTGACATTAATGATGGCAGCATGGGTTTGGATTCGATTGCGTCGGGAGTGAGGCGGTGATGAATCGTAAAACAACCATTCAAATCCTCGTCGGCGTGCTTGTGGTTCTCGCAAGTGGACTGTACCTGCTGAATCCTCAGACCAGCGAGGCACCGGATCGTCTTTGGATACCGGCACTTTCTGAGCCCAATGCTGAGCTCCTATCGATCAGGATTGAAAAGGGTGAATCGTCTACAGAGTTGGTGAATCAAGGTGGGCAGTGGCAGGTCACCAATCGTTTGGGATACCCAGCAAAGCTGGGAGCGATGATTGATCTGGTCTCAGCGTTGCGTTCGGCCAAGGTCATCGAGCGAAAAACAGCCAATCCTGATCATCATGCGGAACTTCAGCTCACCGAGTCGGGTGCCGAGGCCACGCGCGCAACGCGCATTCGCCTGGAACTGGCAGAAGACCGCGTCGTGTTGCTGGGTCAGACGGCGAGCCAACGAGAGGCTACGTTTGTGCGTTCCCCTGACGATAATCAAGTTTGGTTGGTCAGCGGCAAGATCACGGCTTCGGCGAGCCCGAATGATTGGCTCAGTCCAGTACTGTTTGATATACCGGAAACGGGCGTGCTGTCGGTCACCATCAAACATCCCGCGTCAAGAGAAAGCTACACGCTGGTTCGTGAGGCGGATGCACTGAATTGGTCGCTTGCAGAGTCGCCTACGGGCCTCACGCTGAAGTACAGTTCGATACTGAATCAGATTCCGAGCCGACTCGCCCAATTTAAGTTACTCGATGTGGCTCATAGACCAGCGAACTCAGTTGAAGCCACTTCGGTGATTGAGGTGGCCCTTCGAGATGGAAGAATCGTAGTGCTCGACCTTGTCGAAGAGGATGAACGGTATTGGCTGACAGCGGAAGTCAAGCCAGTGCCTTTGGCTCAGGAGCTCGCGCCTACTGTGCAGTCAGACAATGGCGAGACAGTCAATGTCTCGTCGGTCGCATCTGTCGATCTGGGGCTTTCGGTGTCAGAGGCCGTGCTCGAGGATCTGCGATTTGAGATTTCCGCCAGTAACTTTGCCACGCTGACCAAGGTCAGATCGGATTACTTTGACACACAGAGTGAGGACTGATCTCGATGGCGAAAACCCTGATCTTGAAGCGTCGCGTGGGCGACGTGTTGGTGGCAACGTTCAATCGACCTGAATCCTTGAACGCGTTGAGTACTGCTTTGATGAAGGCCATTGAGCGATTCTCAAGGGAAATGATTGATGACCCTGCGCGAGTTCTGATTTTTAAAGGTTCCGGACAACATTTCAGCGCGGGGGCTGACCTGAAACAGCCTCCCGCAGATCCTGCGCCGCTCGTGCAGCGCCGCCGCGATGCGGGTCTGGGAGGGCGCATGGTGCGAGCCATTGTAGACATCCCTCAGGGGACGATCGCTCAGATGC
>VMBT01001886.1_pt1 | contig 10814 bp, 13 predicted proteins | sample 4404301 | NCBI WGS metagenome assembly VMBT01 (sample SAMN12238535, study PRJNA552566) | marine metagenome | isolation source: Coastal seawater | place: USA: coastal Georgia, Sapelo Island | collected 2008-08/2009-08
GTTTTTCAAAATTTGATACAATGTAAGGTCAAAATTTTAGAAATTTAGGAACAAAAACTATCAACATAATCATATATGTGTCGCGAGTGGAAAAAATAAATTTTTTGTAAAAATGGAAAAAAATATTTTGTAACGGAATTCAAACAAAATTTGTACAAAAATTGATTTTTGAGAATTCCACGTGATCCATAAATACTTGAAATGTGTTACGATAGTCTATTGAATAAAAGAGATTTACAAAAAATTGCAGAAAAAGCAAGACAAGACAATAAAATTTTCAAACAGAAAAGTAAACTGGTATCACTATCAAATGAAATTCCCGATTCACTTGTTGGAAGAAGTAAAGAGACTCAACAACTTGTAAGATATCTTGTAAGTTATGAAGAAGGAATGGTGGTTCCACTAATTTCAGTATTTGGGAGAAGCGGTTCTGGAAAATCAAGTTTGGTAAAATTTGTCTGCTCAAATATGACAGAATTTGATTACTGTCATGTCAATTTTAGAAAGGCTAAAACAATTTTTGGTTGTGCAAATTTAATTTTAGGAGAATTTGGAGTGGAGAGCATGAAAAGTGCCAAAGGGTTAAACACAGCAATTGAGGCAATCTATGATTCCATAGTACAAAAGATTATGGATTCAATGAAACTGTTTGTCTTGATACTAGATGAATTTGATATGATTATGTATGATCGTAGAGGTAATCCATCTGATTTTGTATACAAGTTAATTGAAATGCAATCGGATTTGGCTCAATCAGGATTTCCAATGACAATAATTACAATTTCAAATAATGTGATTGGGGATTACGAATTTGATGATAGAGTACGCTCAAGAATTGGAAGTTCAGAGATATTTTTTGCACCATTCTCAAAGGAGGACATTTTAGAGATTTTAAAAAAACGGTCAAGAGAAGCATTTGATTTTGAGTTAGATTCAGGCGTCCTTGAATATGTGGCTGAGATATGTTCTGATGAGCATGGAGACATTAGACGTGCAATGGAATTACTTAGAGTAACAGCTGAAATTGCATCATCGAAAAACAAACCAATTTCAAAGGAAATTGTAGATATCACAGTTAAACAATTAGAAAAAGATAGACTGGAAGAAACTCTAAACACATTATCAGAAAAATCAAAAAAAATTTGTTTTGCAATAGCTGCATTAAATCACATAGAACAAAAAGAATGGCCATCAACAATGCAAATTTCAGAGTATTGTAGGAAAATGCTTCCACCAGGTACTAGTTTTGCAAGCAATAGAAGAATAGGAGAGCTACTAGTTGATATGAAAAACACACAAGTTGTTTCAGCATATACAGCATCAGAGGGCAGAAACGGGTATAATTCAAAATACAGATTAAACATGAATCCTGAAACGGTAGGCAAGATGATTGATGAGGAAAAATGGAACAAGATAATTAAAGATAAAGAAAAAAAAGAGAGGGACGAATTTATTATAAAAGAACTTCCAAGATTATACAAGTTGTTTTAATAAGAAATTTACAATTCAAAATTTTGATGCTGATTCACACTAATCACATTTGAATGCCATTTTTTGTGATATTCGTCATGCTGTGTGTGAATTGGAATTAATTTTTTAGAGTTTGATTCCTCAATTACTTTTTTGATTTGTGTGCCGTCCCCATGACCTGAAACATGTACTTGGTGCCAATCTTGATCACGAGTCAAGATTCCAAAGTGAACCATCCAGTTTTTGACCTGTTCCTCTTTGAGTTCCATCTCTAAATCAAAGGGTTCTGTCAGAGAACGAATGTAAGAGGCACCAGAATCAGGCTTGATATCAATCAAATCCTGCAACTTGAAATCACTACAAAAGAAAATGAAATTCTTCTGATTTGCCTTGACATCTCTATAGTCAACTGTATTTGGATAATCAAGAAACTCTTGTTGCCAACCGTCATAGTCCATGTAATATTGCCTTTGAGAAAATTTTTCCAAATCCTTGTCTAGTAATCCCCATGAACCACGTGGAATGTAGATTTTGATATTTTTGTCAGTAGGTGATGGATACATGCCTCGGGTAACGTCTGATTGAGAAAATAGTTTCAAGAGATTTGCTTGCTTAAAATCAATTACCAAATCACGATTTGTTTTTTTGGCTGCTTCATAAAATGATGTAATTCTATCCAAATCACGAACTGGGTATCCACAAATTGCAAGACCGCTTGTATTTTTTACAATGTCTGCAACTGTATCTTCTACATTATACTCTGTAATTGATTTTTCAGAATTGACTCTGGTTCCTTCACATAGTAAAACATCAAGGGAGGATTCAGCACATCTTGAAACAAAATTTTCAGTATCTTTACTTCGTCTTCCATGAAAACGTAAATCAGCTGTATTTCCAATTGAACCATTTGATGTATGCAAGATAAATCCACAAACTCCTGGAATGGAATGATCAACTGCTAGTGGTTCTACTTTGATTGAATCAATGGAGAATTCTTTTCCTGATTCAAATGTCTTGATTTCTCTTGGAATTTTGACTTTATCTCCAGTGGCTCTACTAATTTCGCCTTTGGAATTTTCATAGACTTTGAATTTCTCTTTGAGTGTGAGATATTGGGCAGTGTCAGAGGTCTCATCAAAATTTTGCATAATTAATTTTGATTCCTCAGAACAGTAAATTGGAATATCTTCACGAAGATATGGAATGTATGCACAATGATCAACGTGTGCGTGAGTTAATAGTACTGCGTCAATTAGAGTCTCCTCATGTCCATCAAAGCCTGAATGCCGCGCGTAATCACGCCTGTACAAGCCCTTGATTTTAGGTAAAATTCCCAATTCAAATAAATCACCTAGGGCATTAGAGCCGCGAGCATTTAGAAACTGGGAAAAGAATTTTCCTTCTTCAGAAAAAGACATTCCAAAGTCCATAAAGATTGTAGTATCCTTGTCTTTGACTAGAAACTTGTTTCCACCAATATCATTTACTCCACCATGAAAAGTAATACTGGTCAACAAAAGATTCAATCAATTACTGGTATTAAAGATTAAACTAGATCAAAAACTCTGAAGCATTCTTGCCTTCTTCAGTTAAATGAATCCAACGGGTTCGCCCAACTTTATTTACAGTAATAAAGTTCCACTCGTTTTCAAGTGAATGTATAATGTTTTTATCCAAACTTGCAAATGTTGCTTGAGATTGATTTTCAGCATTGACAATGATTAGTTTCTTTTCTACTGCCAATTTTGCCATCTCTTTTTTTGATATCTTTCCACCAGATTCAACAATAATTTTTAGTGCTGAAACTAGTTTATCGTTTGGTTTTTGAATCTCATAAGTTGGAATTTGCTCAATTTCTTTGATTCCTTTGGATAGAACTTTACCAGAAAATCCCGGATACTCTTTGGCTTCAACATAAAATGGATTTACATTATTTTTTTCATTAAACATCATTGATGCCATCATGCAACCTATTGCTTGAATTTTGGAACCTGACGCCAAATTAACAGAGATAATGTTTCCCTGCTCTTTTAAAATTAAATTTTTTACAGTCTTGATTATTGCAAAGAGGGAAATTCTGTCGTGGTATTCAGTTTGAACATCAATGTTGAGTTTTTCTAGTTGCTCTGAGATTTTTTCATAAAACTTTGTTGCCTTGTCCTCACTTGGATTTTCATGAATAAGTAAGATTACCTTGTCTGCTCTCATCTCTTTTGCAGGAAGAACAATTCTGTCAATTTCATAGCCGACAGGGGCAATATGCACGCGTAAATTTTGGATTTTAGTCATTATAGTATCTACAGTATGCTTACTATTGTCATGATAAATAATAACTTTTTGCTCATATCTATTTCATGAACAATTTCACTATAGCACAAAAAAAAGAGGTAGGTGAAACTCCTACCGCTGCCAATTTTTTCCCTAGAATCATTAGGGAATTTGAAGATGATGATGAGCCAATGTTTTGGGGATAGAAAATGGATACACTAGAACTTGATAAAATTGAAGGACAGTTTGGATTGGTTTTGCGTGATAAAGACAATCACAACAACTATGTTTTGATTAGGTTTGAGGATTTGCAAAAGATTGTAGAGTATTTCAACAAATTCAAAGAGGAGAGTAAATTTGAACTGTCCTAAATGCAAGTCAAAAAATGTTTGCGAAATCATTTATGGTTATGTCAATCTTAATGATGAGATCAAAAGACAAGTTGATGAGAAAAAGATCAGACTAGGAGGTTGTGTGATTGGCGAATACAATCCACAATTCAATTGCAACAAATGCTCATATGAATGGGGGAATGTAGATGATTAAAACAGAATTCTTTGATGAGTTTGATAGAGTTACTACTGCAGACCATGCAAAGTATCTAGTCTGTATTGTTACTGATAATGAGGGATTGGAGATAGATAGAAAAACAATTCCACTGTCTCAAATTGAACGCAACGAGTTTCAAACAAGATCATTGATTGAACATCATTGGGAAAATGCAATTTCAATGCAAAAGATAATTGACAATCTATGGGGGCTATATCATGGAAACAATAATGATGAAACAAAATTTGCAATAATAGACAAGTTGCTATTTAGTTACGACAGACTAGATGTGTTATTTGATAGAATAGAGTCACGAGAGCATAGAAGGAGAAGAAGTTATGAGTGACTCAAGGAAGAAATCAGCTTCTGAGGCTTTTATCAACTCTTTTGGCTCTTTTCCAGTAGGATATTTGGTCGGAATTGCAATTTTGCCTCTATCTGTAGGTTGGATTCAATCAGACCCATTAACTGCAAACATTGCAATTACAGGCGTGTTTGCAGGTGTTTCATTTACACGAACTTACTTTCTAAGAAGAATCTTTGACAAGTATGGGATTAATGATAATTTGATTTCAATAATTCTCAAAACATCAAGAAAACTAAAACAAAGCCGATTTTAGGCGCAATTTCGTAGTTCATATACCAGAGGATCGGCGCCACAACATGAAACTATTTGGAAAAAAGACAGAGCAACCAAGCCTTGTATGCCGAATTTGTGAGATGGAGTTCAGTGACCCTGAGAGAACCATGAGACATATGGTAAAGGCACACTCAAAGCCCACAAAAGAAAGAAACTAGATTATTTTATCTTGAATTCACAAAATGATTTCAAGTTGCATGCATTGCATTTATTCACTGAATTGTGATGTGCAGGTTCATCAATTCCCAGTGATACTGTAGCGAATCGCTCCAATGAATTGTGCAAAAATTGTAAAGCAAATGCGTCCTGGTAATCTGAATACGTCTTGTATGGAGTTCGTGTCTTTCTATCACAGATTCGAATCTTCCACATCTTTTGAGTGTGAGGCATCTCAAACAAATCTTCAGGATTGCGAGCTTTGGACGTTGAATAAATTGAATTCAGATACACCAACACTTGAAGCAAGTGACTGGGATATGGTTGCGGTTTTGAATCATAATTTTGTGGAGTGCCAGAAAATTTGTCATCTTGAACAATTAGTGTCTCTTCGTGTCGAAGAATCTTGTCAGTTCTGCCAGATAGAGACACCAAGACATTTTGTTTTTCAAATGAGAATGGTACATTGAGTGTGGTAAATATCGTCTCTCTTGCAAATTCAACGTCTTGAAACTTGTCTTCAAGCTCATCCATTGTAACTGGTTCAAATTCAAACTCTTCTGCTTCTTGTTTTTCTTTCTCACTGTGAGCTCTAGTTCCTTGAATTAGAGCCTGTGATGGCTTTGGTTTGACGCCGCTAATTGATAATGGAATTTTATACTCACAGTACCCAAGCGAGTCTGCAAATTCTGAAACTGAGGCAGACACTAGAGTAAATTCAGATTCTTGAGTTACTTTGATCAATGATGTAAGAAAATATTTTTTGAATAAATCTTTTTTTAAGAAACCACTTTTTCTCTTCGCTCTTTAATTATTGCACCAATTAGTAATGCAGCACCAATTACAAGTACGATAAATCCGATTACTGCAAACTCCCAGTACGGATTAATGGGACTTGCTACATACCACAAACCCCAAAGCATGCCAAAGATTCCAGTTAGTGTCAACATTACACCAAATAAAACCATCATGAGCAAAACTACGCGCATAATCTACTGCTGTTTGTTTTGTATTTTTATCATATCGTATAGAAATTCCTAGTGGTAGAAATCAAAAAGCAACTATTTGACTTGAATGATTTGATTTTCAAGCATGTAATTGATTCCACGTAGAAATTCATCTTCAGAAATCATGCCGTCTGACCACCACTTGGCATTATTTTTGACCCAGTCAGGCACATTATCTTGTGCAACTGATGAGGCAGTTGGAGGCAAAGAGACTGTGATTATTTTTTCTTTGATTAAAAATCCGATTCCTTGAGTAAATGTAGAATCATCAACTTGACCGTCTGACCACCACTTGGCATTATTTTTGACCCAACCTGGAACTTTGGATTTTTCAGATTTTTTCTCTTTTATCTGAAATGAAAATTCTCCTGATGTATCAAAGTCATTTACATTAGAGATTCGAAGAATTACTGCACCTGATTGCTCAAAGACAATTGGGATTGAATCGCGACCACTAGAGGCGTATCTTGATTCAGAGAGAATGTTTTTGCCATTCAAAAATAAATCAAGGTCGTAATCAATCTGAGAGATGACGGTACTAGTTACAGGGTCTCTAAATTCAAGATTCATTTTGATTTGAGAGTTTGTTTGAATCACACCATCTGATTGCAAAGTAAGATAGAACTTCCAATAGTCTTCAGTTGATTTTACAATTACAGTGTCACCGTCTTCAAGCTTGGCGTCTTGTTTTTGGGTTTCACGCAATTTTCCTGATTCAATTGTAAAGACCATCACATCTTTCTGAGTTACAGAGTCAGATAATTTTTCTAATTTTTTTGATGGAATTAAAAAGTGAACAACAATCTCGTCATCAACTGAGCGGTCAATAGTTCCAAAGACCTGAATGTCATTTACATACATGAGAATTTCATGGTCATTGAAGATACTCATCTCTTTTGGAATGTAAAATTCAGAATGCACAAAGGGAATTTTTTCAATAAACTTTTGGTCCCAGTTAAATGGCATGTATGCAGATAGTTTTTTTGAATTTGTTTCAAATTCAAATTTATCAATTCTATCAAAGTAGGTGGCAAACATCAAGTTATGAGATACATCATCAGTTATCTCAAATGGAATGTATTGACCAATGGTAAGTAAATTCTCAAATGTGGAATTCCCATTTACAGGCACAGAATCAAGGCTTTTGAGGCTCACATTTACTTGAACCAAGCCACCTTGCAAAAACAGAGGGGCAGAAATCCTCAGCGGGGAATTTTCAGTTCCAATGAAATGATCTTCCACAATATCACCTGAAAAATCTACATTCTCAGACGGAATGATTTTGGTATAGAGTTTCTCTGAAACTGATTTTGCATCAAAAGAGATGATGGATTGATTTGTTTGTGGGTTGATAAAATCTACATGATACAGTACATCATCAATTACTATACCAGTAGAGTCATTAATTGTAGAAATTGTAAATGAGATTTCTTTTTCATTTCCATAAAGCACATCAGGATCAGTGTCAATTTTGATTTTCAAATAATCACCATTTATCTCAAGCAAGTCACTTTCAACTGAACCAAGACCGTGACCAAAGCTGTATTGTGCAAAGCTAAAGCAAAAAAGTACTGCAACCAAAAAGATTGAATTTTTTGTATTAATCAAGGGAACTTGGAGTGATTGAGACTCGAGGTGTTTCAATGAAGACACTTTCTGGATTTGAACCAATCTTGACGCCGGTATCAAGGACTAGGGCTCTAGCAACAATGTCTTTTTTGTGATGCTCAGAGTATGGCTTTGGTAGTGTGAGGTCTTCATACTCTACATAGATGGTATCACCATCAGAGACACGTAGTTTGTTTTGTGATTGTGAAGAATCATCAGTAGTCATAAAGAATTTGCCTGGAAGATAGTCAATGTAATGTCCATGTTCATATCCTACAAACTCTGCAGGTTCTGTTCCTCGTTCATATGATGGGTGTTTTGGAACTACTTGCTCAACTACTGCTTCAGGAGCAACTTGGAATGTAAAGTTTACAGATTCACCGCCATCAAAGATGTTACTTAGAACAATCTTGACTGAACCTCTTTGTGTAAAGTTGATTGGCTCAATTCCTTGCCCGTCAACATAGTATCTATCGGTTCTTGTTTCAACGAGTTTACCGTCAAGATAGATTTGCATATCATATGATAGTCCTGTTTCATGTTTGTCGGTCTTGCCGTCATGGACCATCAAGTTGAGATTATAATCTTGATTAACGCCCAAGACACCGCCTGGTTCCCACCAGAGATATGTCTTCCATTTTCCATCAGGAGTGTATTTGGTAAGTGAACTTGCTGCAGGTTCATTTAGATGAACAATCTCTTCGCCACCATACTTTGCTTTTGTGTGACTGTGATTTGGTTGGAATTGAACACCAACATAGATTCCAGCAGGATCAGAGTCGGAATAGACGCGAGTGTAATATGTGAAAAATTCTTGGTGGTGTTTCCACAAGTCTGCATCTCTCATGTAAAATGTTACAGGTTCAGTTACATCAAAGACTTGTTTATCAAAGTGAACTTCACCTTCTCGGAATGTGTATGTAGCACTCTTTTGAATAATTGTATCTTCATTTGCCTCCCATGAGACAGTAACACGTCCATCTTGAGGATTTGTCTTTATCATTAATGCTTTGTAATAGTTTGAATATTCATCGACTTCACCCATCACCATTTGCATATTTTGCATGGTCATAGTCATTCGACCATCATGTGTCATTCCCATTGGTTTTACAGTGACACCATTTTGATTATGCATTACAAAATTTTGTTTGCCTGCAAGTTTGATTGGTCCAAAAAAGACGCCGGTATTTGGACCAGTCTCAGTCATCTCTATTTCACCTCGACTATCTGCGTCAGTAATTACTCTGATTTGGTTACTTGTAGTTCCAATCTCTTCAATCTTGAATGGGTCTTCATTCCAACCAGGTGCGTAAATTAGTACATTGATTCTATCAGTCCAACCATAATTTTCATAGCGTTCATCACATTCACTCATTTCAAATGTTTCATTTTGGCAAAATTTCATAATGACTCCAGTTGATTTTTTTACCTTAGTCCAAGCATCATCACCTGAATCAAAATTCAAAGTTGCATAAGATGGGGAAAAAGAAAATGACACCAACAAACCAAAGAATACAAAAAATCCCATCAATGTGATCTGTTTGTGCATGAAAATTTTTTTGCAAAATATTATTTAAAAAAAATAGTATATTCTGAGAATGTACCAGAAACATAGATTGAGAAAATAAAAACTCGTAATTTGTTCATAGAAATTTCGATGAATGTACCAGACCTCTTAAATGAATTAAATTCAGATTTTTTGTATGTTTAGAGCCGAAAAAGTGCTTGAAAAAAAGTCAATCTTGTTTTCGGTAGTGACTGTTGGGATTATCGCAATTTTGGCTATACCAATAATCATTCCACATATTTTGCATGGATTTCATTTGGCTCACATTGTTTTGCATGTAGGAGGAATCACACTTGCTGTCTTTATCAGTATTTTAGCAATCTATGCATACAAAAAACTAAGAACAAAGAGACTGTTGCTTAGTTCAGTTGCATTTTCTACATTTATTGGAGCTGAAGTCATATTACTAATTGATGCAACATGGCCAACTGTCTTTGATTTTGATTTGTTCAGTGTGGCAGAGATTGGACATATATTGACATTTGTTACATTAGGATTATTGGCTTTAGGAGTGTTTAGAAATGACTAGAGAAATTATCATTGAAAATATCATTACAGATAATCCAGGAATTAATTATCGTGAGATAATGAGAAGATCCGGATTCAAAAATGGTGTTTTGAGTCACTATTTGGACAAATTAGAAAGAGCTGGAACCATAAAATCACTGCGTTCATCAAGACAAGCAAGATTTTTCCCACCACAAATCACAGAAGATGAATCAATTATCATCAAGTTTCTTAGAAAGACTACAACCAAAGATATCATCATGTCATTGATGATTCAAGATGGTCAAGAGTTCACTGAAATTGTAAATAATGTAAACAAGGCACCATCAACAGTATCACTATATCTTTCACAATTAGTTGAAAATCAAATTGTGTTGCCAAAAATTTCAGAGATGAAAAAGAGATACTATATCCAATCAAAGATGACAATTGATAGATTGATTGAAGACAACAAGCCAACAGAGTTGGAGAAGGCATCTTCAGGATTCGAAGATATCATCAATTCATTATAGATCTGTTATTGCAAGAGTTTATTTCATAAATGAAACTTTTTATCAAGTTAAAATCCAAAATGATTCATGGTTCTCAAGACTGAAAAGTCAATCAAGGAATATCTGGAAACACTTTCAGATGATACAATAATCAAGTATTACTTGGACGTAGAGTATTCGCCATTTCCAATTCTAGTTATGCAAGAATACACTAGACGATTCAAGAAAAAGACAAAGGACCAAATCATTGATGATCTCAAATTGCAAACAAAACTTGCCCGCCAAAAAACAACAGAGATAGCCAAGATGGCACAAAAGCACAAGGGAGTAGACGAGATTGCAAAGAAAAAGTCTGAAGAATTTATCAAACAGGCAAAGAAAAAAGGCTTTGAGATTGGACAGTCAATTTCAAAATCCAAAATTAAATCAAAATTCAAAAGTTCCACTCAAAAACATCTAGACGAACTAGAAAAATTAGGGCAACTAAAGAGAAAGGGCGTAATCAGTGCTGCAGAATTCAATACTGCAAAAAAGAAGATTCTAGGTAAAAT
>VMBT01001889.1_pt1 | contig 10795 bp, 9 predicted proteins | sample 4404301 | NCBI WGS metagenome assembly VMBT01 (sample SAMN12238535, study PRJNA552566) | marine metagenome | isolation source: Coastal seawater | place: USA: coastal Georgia, Sapelo Island | collected 2008-08/2009-08
TCTTAAGCAGGAATGTGTTCTACAAAATTATCAGCGAATCAAAGCAAGATGGTAAAGCCATGTATCTTGAGTCAGATGGAGAGTATTTCTACTTGAATTCGTAATTGTTTTCTTGATTAAGCAGCTCAATTTTTTTCTTTATTCCGCCTTTCATTGAGAAACCGCCTATAGAGCCATTACTGCCAACCACTCTATGGCACGGCACCTCAATGGGATAGGGGTTGGCACCACAGGCATTTGCTACTGCTCTGTAAGCTTTGGGTCTGCCTATGTTTTCAGCAAGCTCTTTGTAAGTGATGGTTTTTCCTCGCGGAATTTTTGTCATCTCATGCCAAACTAGCTTTTGAAAAGCTGTGCCGTTGGAGTTATTTATTTTCTTCGATAAACTCATCGACTTTTTCTTCAAGGATACTCATCGGAATAGAACCAAAACTTAAGATGTGATCATGGAAGTCTTTGATATCAAATTTGTCACCCAAAGCTTCTTTTGACTTGTCTCTAAGCTCCATAATCTTCAACTGACCAATCTTGTAAGCCAAAGCTTGCCCTGGCCAAGCGATGTATCTATCAACCTCATTGCTAATGTCTTGTGGTGATTTAGCAGTATTCTCTAAAAATAAATCGACAGCTTCTTGTCTGGACCAGCCTTTGTAATGCATGCCAGTATCAACAACTAATCTTATAGCGCGCCACATATCGTAAGTTAATTGACCAAACTTATCGTAAGGATCATCGTAAAGACCCATGCTTTCACCAAGCTGTTCACTGTAAAGACCCCAACCTTCAACAAATGCGGTGAAGCTCAAATAGTTTCTAAATTTTGGAACATTCTCCAATTCCTGAGCCAATGCGATTTGATGGTGGTGCCCTGGCACAGCTTCATGAACTGAAAGGACTGGAATTTCATATTTCGGTCTTGTTTCTGGCTGATACAAATTTGCATAGTAATAACCCGGCCTGCCTGCACTTGGAGAATTGTAGTAAGCAGTAGTTGTAAATGGTGCAGATTCCATTGGAATGGGAATCACGCCATATGGTGCTCTTGGTAACTTATTGAAGAGGGTAGGCATGTACATATCAATCTCTTTGGACATGGCTCTATATGCCTGCAACAACTCCTCACCTGTTTCGTAATAAAATTGTGGATCTGTTCTTAAAAACTCTAAGAATGAACGAAAATCTCCTTCCCAGCCAACACTTTCTATGACATCTTCCATTTCTGCTCGAATTCTTGCTACTTCGCGCAAGCCAATCTCATGAATTTCATTGGGTGTAAGATCTGTGGTGGTATGATAACGTGCAAGATATTCGTACCATTCTTTACCGCCAGGGACATCACTGATGCCGACAGAATCTCGTGAATTGGGCAGGTAATCATTTACTAAAAAGTCATATAAAGCTTGGTAAGCAGGGTTTAGTTCTTCTGTAATGTATGTCTTAACTCGGTTAAGGAGATCATTCGCCTCATCCTCAGACATCACATCAAATGACCCTTTAAATATCGTTAAATAGGGGTGATCTTCGATATCTTTTTCAAGTAGACCTTTAATTTGTGCCGTTACTCCACGAGTCACAAGTTTTGGCTGTGTGTATCCATACTCCAGTCCTTCCATGTTGTTCTTTAATGAGTTTTTTACATTCTGGGTGTAGCCTTGTACTCTTTTGAACCAATTTTCGTAATCCTCTGCTGTAGTGAAATTAAGTCTGTTGCCCATGTCATAATAATCTTGAACACCACCTCTCTGATTAAGCCTCATGTAATAGCTTGGAAACTCTCTGCCTTCTAGACTTGTCTCATAATCAAGAACGAGCAATCGGTAGTTAAGCTGATCGTCGGAAGAAAGATTATCTGGATCAATTGAGTTTAAAATGTCGAGAACATATTTCTCATAATCCCTGTTTAGAAAGAAGTCTTCCACTGAATTACTGGAAACTTTATCATCGAATCGCTTGTCCCCAAGTAGAGAAGCGAATAGGGGGCTTTTCTCAAGGGTATCTTCCCAGTTGTTGTTAAGGAATTCCTCAAATTTTAACTGATCTGAGTTTGGTCTTTCGGTTGTTAAATAGGTATAGCCAATATTTGATGCTATTCCGACCAGCCCAGCAATAATTACAACGCTTAATAATTGTCCAAATTTCATAGTAGTAATAGATTACTACATATTTGGATAATTGGGTCCACCACCACCTTCTGGTGTCACCCAATTGATGTTTTGAGAAGGCTCTTTAATATCACAAGTTTTGCAGTGAATGCAGTTTTGGGAATTGATTTGAAATCTCTTTGCACCATCTTCTTCAACAATCTCATAAACACCGGCAGGACAATACCTTTGCGCTGGCTCATCGTACAGCTCTAAATTCTTTTCGATGGGCAAAGAAATGTCTTTCAGTACAAGATGACATGGTTGTTCTTCCTCATGGTAAGTATTTGAAAGATAAACCGAACTCAACTTATCGAAGGTTATTTCATTATCGTATTTAGGATAGTCAATTTTATTGCAGTCTTTTGCTGGCTTTATGCACTCATGATCTGGGGTAGGGTGGTGCAATGTGAATGGCATTTTACCTCGAAAAATGAATTGATCAATAGCATTGAATGCTGCTCCAATTAACCCCCCAAACTTATGGAAAAACGGTGCAAAATTTCGAGATTTATGCAGCTCACTATATAGCCATGATTTCTTGATACTTTCATTTAAACTAAGGCTTTCTCCTTGGATGTTTCCAGTAATTACATCTGCTGCCTCAATGCCTGACTTCATAGCTGTGTGTGAACCTTTGATTTTGGAGAAGTTTAATGTACCCGCATTGTCGCCAACCAAATATCCGCCTGGAAATTCCATGCTTGGGAGGCTTTGCAAACCGCCTTTAATCAGTGCTCTTGCTCCATAGGCTAATCTTTTTCCATTTTTTAAATACTTCTTAATGCCAGCATGTGTTTTCCATTTCTGAAACTCATCAAACGGACTCATGTGTGGATTTTCATAGTCCAATGGCACAACCAACCCAAGCAATACTTGATTATTTTCAGCATGGTACATGTATGATCCGCCTGGTGTATTGTCGGGTAGTGGCCACCCATTGGTATGCATTACCAAACCTTCTTCGTGCATGCTGCTATCTATTTCCCAAATTTCTTTAAAACCTATGCCGTAATGTTGTGGATCTTTGCCTTCATCCAGACTGTATTTTTTTATGAGTTGTTTTCCTAAGTGCCCTCGGCAACCTTCAGCAAAAACTGTTGCTTCATTAGCCAAAATCTCCATCCCCGGCTGATATGAGTCTTTTTTATTGCCATCTTGATCGACGCCCATATCCCCAGTTATTACCCCCGCAACACGCTCATCTTTGTATATGATTTCAGCTGCTGGGAAGCCTGGAAAAATGTCTACACCTAGTGATTCAGCTTGCTCAGATAGCCAGCGACATAGATTAGCTAAACTGATTATGTAGTTTCCATGGTTCTGCATAGTCGGCATAACAAAGGAAGGTATATCTATGCCAAGTTTTTCATTTACTAGGAACTTCAAAACATCTTTTTTTACCTTGACACCTAGTGGGGCGCCTTTATCTTTCCAGTCTGGAATTAACTCATCTAATGCGGTTGTTTGGAAAACATTACCTGACAAGATATGGCCACCTATTTCCGCACTCTTTTCGAGCACACAGATAGTCTTGTTTAGGTTTTTTTCTTTGAAGTTTTGTGCAAGTCTTATTGCTGTTGATAGTCCAGATGGTCCGCCGCCAACTATGACGACATCATAATCCATAGATTCTCTTTCCATATTCTTAGCCCAAGTATTTATTTTTTACCTTTTTCCTATATATTACTAACTGATTATTTTTAAATATATGAAAATACTGATTCCCATTAAAAGAGTAAATGACTACAACGTCAAGGTCAGACCCAATCAAACCAATACAGATGTTGATCTAAATAATGTCAAAATGGCTATGAACCCGTTCTGTGAAATTGCAGTAGAGGAGGCTATTAGACTAAAAGAGGCTGGAAAAGCCGATGAGATTGTAGTTGTTACCATTGGAGATGATAAGCATCAAGAACAACTTAGAACAGCGCTTGCACTAGGGGCTGATCGAGCAATTTTAGTGAAAACAGAACAAAACCTTCAGCCTTTATCTGTTGCCAAAGTATTGGTTAAAGTTTTCGAAAAAGAGAGCCCAAACTTAGTGATCATGGGTAAAGTGGGTATTGATGGTGACCACAACCAAACAGGTCAAATGTTTGCAGCTATGACAGGATTGCCACAGGCCACTTTTGCATCTGAACTTAATCTAAATGGAGGCTCAGTAGAGGTTACAAGAGAGATAGATGGAGGCCTAGAAACTTTATCAGCACCATTGCCAGCAGTAGTAACAACAGACTTAAGATTAAATGAACCAAGGTATGCTTCCTTGCCAAATATTATGAAGGCCAAAAGAAAACCTCTAGAAGAACTAAGTGTTGACGATCTGGGAGTTGAAATTAGCAACAACGTTGAAACTATCTCGGTAGAGCTTCCTCCAGAAAGGCAAGAAGGAGTGAAGGTTGAAAGTGTTGATGCGCTAATAGATAAGCTAAAAAATGAGGCAAAAGTAATATGAGAACACTAGTCATAGCAGAACATAATGGAAAAGAAATATCTGCTGCAACATTGAGTGTGGTTGCTGCAGCAAAAGAGCTTGGAGCACCAGTTGATATGCTTGTTGCTTCAAACGGAGCAGGTGATGTTGTCAATCATGCAAAATCTGTCGACGCTGTGGAGAAGGTTCTACATTTTAATGATCAGGCTTTTGAAAATGAGCTGGCTGAAGATTTAGCAGCATGCATCGTTGAAGCCTCTTCTGACTATACATACTTCCTTGCAAGCTCCAGTACATCAGGTAAAAACAACCTGCCTAGAGCAGCAGCTTTGTTGGATATTCAGCAAATATCAGAGGTTATTGAAATTATAGATAGCTCAACATTTAAAAAACCAATCTATGCAGGCTCATGCATTGCAACAGTTAAATCAAATCAAGAAAAAAATGCTCTCACAATTCGAACAACTGCCTTTGATAAAGCTGCAGTAGGTAGTGGAAACGCTGAAGTGCAAGAGCTTTCAATGCCAGAAAATAGCGCTTCTAAAGCAAGTTTTGTAAAAAATGAACTTACTGTTTCCGACAGACCTGAATTGACAGCCGCTGATATTGTAATTTCGGGAGGCCGTGGCATGCAAAATGAGGAAAATTTTGCACTTCTAGAAGGTGTGGCAACCAAATTAAATGCTGCTGTGGGAGCTTCCAGAGCTGCTGTAGATTCTGGATTTGCTCCAAATGACTACCAGGTTGGCCAAACAGGTAAATCTGTTGCTCCAGATCTCTATATTGCTGTTGGAATTTCAGGAGCAATACAACATTTAGCCGGGATGAAGGATTCGAAGACTATCGTAGCTATTAACAAAGACGAGGAAGCACCTATATTTAAAGTTGCTGATTATGGATTAGTAGCTGATTTGTTTGAGGCGTTACCAGAGCTAGAATCAAAGCTTTAGAGCAATATTGAAACAATCGTAGCAACTAGTGCTATAAAGCCCACGAGAATTAATCCCAGATATATAATGATCCTTGATAAAGGCTGTTCTTCTATCAAGGTCTTCAAGTTTTTTTCTTCTCCTGTTCCTGACAAAAGAGAGAATAAATCGTTTAAAATCTTCATTTAATATATACATAGTAATAATGATAAATGTCACTGCAACTGCTCAAGAGTATTTATTTGAGCTTATTCAAAAGAAAGATTTCCCATGTGACATTCGTATTTTTGTTTCTGACCCTGGCACTCCAAAAGCTGAAACATGCTTAGCGTTCTGCAAGGAAGATGAATCCCTTTCATCTGACCACGAAATAAAATTTGAAAATTTCTCTCTGTATATTGAAGAGCGAAGCCTATCCTTTCTAGAAGATGCCGAAGTTAATTACGACAAAGATAATTTTGGAGGCCAACTTACTATCAAAGCACCAAGTTCAAGAGTGCCTAAAATAGGTGAAGACGCAACTTTAGAAGATAGGGTTAATTATGTTTTATATGATGAAATTAACCCTCAACTTGCCGCTCATGGAGGCAATGTGCAACTAGAAAGTATCACTGATGATGGGATGGTTGTGCTGCAATTTGGTGGTGGATGCCAAGGCTGTGGCATGGTTGACGTAACCCTGAAAGAAGGAATTGAAAAAACATTAATGGAAAAGGTTCCAGATATAAAAGGTGTGAAAGATGTCACCGATCACTCTGACAACGAAAACGCCTACTACAAATAAGTCTAATTATCTTCTTTAGGGTAACTATATACTGCTACAAGAAGACCAATTTTTGGATGGTCAAAATAATGCAACTCGTTAAGATTTATTCTTCTTTGCTCATCTAGACTAAATAGCTCGAAAGATTCTTCTGATAACTCATCTGATTCTCCATTTTGAAAACTTCCTATCAAAGACTTTACGTTGTATTCAGACTTAGTCATTTTGTAGGTTTCCATAAGTGAATCAGGGCCCATTGCACATTTAGCATGAATTCTAGGAAACCTTGATTTAAAGACCTTTACAACACACTGATTATTTTCTTCAGACACAAGAATAAAGGGCACATTCTCCTCAGAATCAAGTGGCTGATACCAGGATTTATGATTGTCTAGCTCAAGATCGTCCACTCTTGATATTCTTCGCATTGTGCCATTAAGCTCGTGTTCTTTTGGGTCAATCCTTCGATAGAAGCTTGGAGTAGGTATTTCTATTTCTTCGACGGCTACTTCATTACTAGCATCCGCGACAAAGTCATCTAAATATTCAAAATCAAAAACAATTCTACTTTCATCAATTTCAATGGTTTCGAGATTAATTATTGGCTTTTCGAGAGATTCAATTACCAGGACCTCTTCAGCTAGGACATTTGAATCAACAGTTGGAAACTTCTCTGATGTTTTTTGATTTTTCCAAATGATTGATGCAACCTCCACCTTAACAACCTCAATCTGATCAACTTCCTGAGTGAACAAAGAGAAGGGCAGAAATATCGCTATATACTTGAAAATAAGGCGCATAAAGTTTTTAATACCAATTGAATTTATATTTCAGAATAACCTATTTTAGGTTACAAATTAATAATTATTTTTAGGAATGGAAGAGGGTAAATCATGGATCTAAATTTTTCAAAAGAAGACCTAGCTTTTAGGGATGAAGTAAGAGCATTTCTCGATAATGAGTATCCAAAGCACATCAAAGAAAAGATGCACAATGGAGACGAACTTACAAGAGAAGAGATTGTCGAGTGGCATAAATGCGTTGCCAAAAAAGGCTGGATGGGACATTCATGGCCTGTGGAGCATGGTGGCACTGGCTGGGATGCCACAAAAGTTTACCTCTATCTGAGAGAGCTTGCTCTTGAAGGATGCCCAACATTTGTGCCTTTTGGTTTGCAAATGGTTGCACCAGTTATTTGGACATTTGGCTCTGAAGAACAGAAGAAACGTTTTCTTCCAAGAATTCTTAATTTCGATGATTGGTGGTGCCAAGGATACTCAGAACCTGGATCAGGTTCCGATTTAGCGTCATTGAAAACAAAGGCTGTGAGAGACGGCGACGATTACATCATCAATGGTCAAAAGACATGGACAACTCTTGGACAGCATGCAGATTGGATATTTGTGCTAGTCAGAACTGATGACTCTGGGAAAAAACAAGAGGGCATTACGTTTATTTTGGTTGATATGAAAACACCCGGCGTTGAAGTTAAACCAATCATTACACTAGATGGTGATCATGAAGTTAATGAGGTTTGGTTTGATAATGTCAGAGTTCCAGCAGAAAACGTTGTTGGAGAAGAAGGCATGGGCTGGACTTATGCTAAATTCTTGTTATTCCACGAAAGAAGCTCTATTGCAGGTGCTCCTCAGATGAGAAGAAACATCAATAAACTTGTTAACAAGGCAAAAAATGTCTTTCATGGCGATACTCCGGTAGCAGATGATCCTACTTTTAAAGCCAAGGTCGCACAATTTATGTTGGATCTTGATGCTCTTGAAATGACTGAACTGCGTGGTTTAGCAGCTCAGCGTGAGGGAAAGAGTCCAGGGCCAGAATCATCTCTACTTAAAATCAAAGGAACCGAGCTACAACAGAGAATAACCTCTTTGGCAGTTGAATTAGCTGGGCATGAAGCAATGCCTTATGGAGGTCCTTATGGGTTTACAGATATTGAAGTGGCAGCAGAAAAATCAGCACAACAAAGCGCTCCAAAATATCTGAACTTTAGAAAAGTAACAATATATGGCGGAACTAATGAAATTCAGAAAAATATCATAGCGAAAGCTGTCTTAGGTATTTAGGGGGAATAATGAATTTAAGTTACACAGACGAACAGAACATGCTTAGAGATATGGTCTCTAAGTTCTGTACTACTGATTACGATTTTGAAACACGAATGAAAACAGTGAACTCAGATAATGGTTCGAACCCTGAGCATTGGAAAATGTTTGCTGAACTTGGGTTGCTTGCAATACCTTTTTCAGAAGAACAAGGTGGTTTAGGGGGAGGTCATACCGATCTCAGCTTAATATTTGAGGAATTTGGAAAAGCTATAGTTGTTGAGCCATACCTGGCAAACGTTGTGCTAGCTGGTGGTGTTTTAAAAAGATCTAACCTTGAAAATGCAGATGAGTTGATTGCTGGGATTGTCTCAGGAGAAACTCAAATTTCTTTGGCTAACTATGAACCAAAGAAAGGCTTCAATCTTGATAATATTGATGCAACTATTAGCTCAGATGGACAAATAAACGGAACAAAAAGCACAGTACTTAACGCGGGAAATGCAGATCATTTTCTTGTTTTTGGGAAAACTGGCGATGGTTATGCTTTTGGGCTTGTAAATAAGTCTTCTGATGGCGTTAAGGTTGTTAATTACAAAACCTATGATGGCTTTGTTTCAGGCGATCTCGTCCTTGAGAATTGTAAATGTGATGCTGTATTTTCAGCAGAAAATGCACTCGAAATTCTCGAAGAAACAATTTTAGATGCAATTGTATGTGTTAGCTCAGAGGCAGTTGGTGCAATGGAAAAGTCATACAAACTTACCATTGAATACACACAGCAAAGAGAGCAATTTGGCCAATCACTCTCTAAGTTCCAAGCATTGCAGCACAGAATGGTTGATATGTTTATGGAAACAGAGTTTACCAAATCATTCTTACTCAAAGTGCTTGCAACAGAAGATTCTGATGAGAAAAGAAAGCTAATTTTTGGTCTTAAAAATCAAATTGGTAAAGCAGGTAAAATTGTTGGCGAAGAAGCTGTGCAAATGCATGGCGGTATGGGGTGTACAGAAGAGATGTCTATTGGTCACTACCTTAAGAGATTAGTTGCCATTTCAAATTTATTTGGTAATCCTGATTATTACCTCAAAAAATATAGCGATAGTTAATTTTGGTAAAGAGATTTAATCCAGATAAAAGAAGACGACCAAAAGTTGATGACTACTTTGGCGACTGGAAATGGAGAGAAGCCCTTGCCGAATCAATGGTACCAATTGTTGGCAAACTCTTTAGAAATGGTGTTCGTATCCTAATGTATGGACGTACATTAGTTAATTGTTCTGCAATCGAAATCATGAAGCTTCATAGGTTTGTTCGTGAAGTTGAAGGGAATGAGCTTAGTGAGCTGGAAACCTACCCATTGCTAGAACAAATAGCCAAAATGAAGCTACTTCCTTGCGAAATTGATATTGGTGAAATAGTGGTTTATCTGCTGGACAATCCGAAGGTTAATCCAGAGGAGTACATTGAAAAATTACTATCTGACAACCTTAGAACAAAAAGGTCATATCCTCTTAGACCAAAGGATGTAGTTCTATATGGATTTGGTCGCATTGGACGTATCCTTACGAGGATCTTGATAAATGATACAGGTGCGGGCACAAAATGGCGTCTGAGGGCTATTGTGGTGCGAGAAAGCACAAGTCCAGATGATTTAATTAAAAGGGCTGGGCTACTAAGAAATGATAGTGTTCACGGCCCATTTCCAGGAACAATTAGAGTCAACAAGCAAAATAATGCACTCATTGTTAATGGTAATGAAATTTCTGTTATCTATGCAAATGATCCCCGAAAAGTAAACTACAAGAAATATGGCATAAAGAAAGCTACTATCTTGGATAACACAGGAGCTTGGAGGGATGAAGATGGATTAAAACAACATGTAAAGAATCCGTCAGTTGAAAGAGTGATTGTTACTGCTCCTGGAAAAGGGAAAGTAAAAAATATTGTTTATGGAGTAAACGATGATAAAGCGTCCCCAGATGACAAAATGCTTGCGGCTGCATCATGTACAACAAACGCAATTGTGCCAGTTTTAAAAGTAATTGACGAAAATTACACCATTCAGAGTGGACATATTGAAACAGTACATGCATACACAAATGATCAAAACCTTATTGATAACTACCATCCCTCAGATCGAAGGGGTCGAAGTGCAGCATTAAACTTGGTGATAACAGATACAGGAGCAGCAAAAGCTGTATCTCAGATTTTGCCAGAAATGAAAGGCAAATTAACAGCTAATGCCATTCGAGTACCAACACCAAATGTTAGCTTAGCAATCATGAATTTAAATGTTAAAAAATCTGTATCCGTGGAAGAGCTCAATAAGTGTTTTAGAGAGGTAGCATTTCACTCCAAACTTAAAACTACAATTGACTACTCCAACGCTATCGATGCGGTTTCATCTGACTTTTATAGCAATGAATTTGCTGTTGTATTTGACTCACAAGCAA
>VMBT01001896.1_pt1 | contig 10751 bp, 9 predicted proteins | sample 4404301 | NCBI WGS metagenome assembly VMBT01 (sample SAMN12238535, study PRJNA552566) | marine metagenome | isolation source: Coastal seawater | place: USA: coastal Georgia, Sapelo Island | collected 2008-08/2009-08
TCCATTGAATTAGTGCAAATATAACTACATAAACCAAGATCATTATTATTTGCTCTTTCAATTACTTCATCAAAAGTTTTAAATGATAACATTGGCACTAGAGGCCCAAAAGGTTCTTGTTTCATAATCGTAAAATCATCTTTTACGTTGTCAAAAATAGTTGGTTCATAGAAAAAACCCTTGTTAAACCCCGCGGGTCTTTTACCTCCTAAAAGAACTTTTGCTCCTTCATTTTTAGTTTTTTCCACTAATTCCTCTATTTCATTTAATCTTTTTTGAGTTGTTAGAGGACCTAGTTGAGTATCAGGATCCATACCATTACCAATTTTTAATTTTTTAGTTTTCTCGATAAAAAGATTTATAAATTCATCTTTTTTAGTTTCTTGGATATAGAATCTGTTTGGTGAAATACAAACCTGACCATTATTTCTAAATTTAGCTGATATAGCCATGTCTGTTGCTTTATTAATATCTGCATCATCAAATACAATAAATGGAGAATGACCACTTAACTCCATCGTTACTCTCTGAACTTTATCAGCTGCTTGTTTTAAAATTAATTTACCAACTCTAGTTGAGCCTGTGATTGAAATCTTTTTTATAATATCTGATGAAATTAATTGAGTTGCAATACTTGGTGGATCACCTGACAATAAGTTCACAACACCTGCAGGAATTCCACATTCTCTACAAATGTCTACTAATTCCATAACGGTGCCAGGCGTAATTGTATCAGGTTTAACAATTACCGAACATCCAGCAGCTAAGGCTGTAGAAATTTTTCTTGCTGATAGAACTAATGGAAAATTCCATGGAGTTAAAGCTGCTACAACTCCAACTGGTTGGTAATATACATGTACTCTTGTGTCTTCAAATCTACTCTCAACCGTTTGACCATAAATTCTCTTTGTTTCTTCTGCATTCCATTCAAATATATCAGCTGCAGCTCCAACTTCTCCTTTAGCTTCAGCAAAAGGTTTGCCTACTTCTAAAGTCATCCATTTTGCAAGTACATCTTGTTTTTCTCTCATCTTATCTGCAATACGTCTAATAATATAAGAACGTTGCCAAGGTGGAGTTTTTTTCCAAACTTCTAAACCTTTTTTTGCAGCTTGAAGCGCTTTTTCAACATCTACTGATGTAGCTTTAGATGCGTTTCCTAAAACTTCTTCGGTTGCAGGATTTATTACTTCATAAGTTTCTTTTGATGATGAAGGTTGCCATTTACCATCAATAAATTGTCCAAATTTTTCGTACATACAAATTTAATTTAATTAAGATTAGACTGTCAAACTACTAACAAATAAGAAAAAGTCCATCAATTATAATCAAATAAACTCTTTATAAATTAACTATCTATAGGTTGGCTTAGTTTTAATGATTTTAGATTTTTGCCTAGTACGTTTGTGTTAACTATAAAAAAGGATCCAGATTTATTAAAATTTTTAATATCATTTGCGCTCATACCTTTGAGTGCAGATGATACAAATAAGTCTTTATTATTAGAGCCTCCAAAACAGCAATTCGTTATATTTTTCGCAGGAAATTTGATCTTATGAATTAATTTAGAATTCTTATTGAATACCGATATAGAGGCTCCTCCATAATGACATACCCATAAATTGTTCCTGTTGTCTAATGTCATACCATCTGGAGATCCATCATTTTTAGAAAATTTTTTAAAAATTTTTTTTTCAATTAATTTGTCATTTTTACCAATCTTAATTTTATAAATTACTTTTTTCCTACTATCTGTATGGTAAAAATTATAAGGATTAATGAATGCAGGACCATTAGTAATCATGTAATTTTTATCAACTTTAGTTAATAATAAATTTTTATCTAACTTATACAAAGATCCATTATTTAAATTTCTTTCTAAGTTATCCATAGTTCCAAACCATAAATTCCCTAAAGGGTCTGTTTTACCATCATTTATACGATTTAGTTTAAGATCTTCTTCAATTAAAATTGATTTTATTTTTTTATTAGTCTTTAAATTTTGTATTCTCAATTCTCCCTTCAAACCAAGTATAAAAATATTTTTTTTTATATGGGCTAAAAAACCTATTTCTTTATTTACTTTAATAATTTTTTTATTCTGATTTTTTATATTTAGAATAAATATTTTTTTCTTTTTTATATCTACAAAATAAATTGAATTATGTTCTTTTACCCAAAGTGTCCCTTCACCCAATAAACATTTAGAATTCCAGATTACCTTAGGTTCAGAAGTTTTAATCATTTAAAATTAAAGTGGTACAACAGTAGAGTTTTGCTCACCTAAATTTTCGATTGATAATTTTAATTTATCACCAGCTTTTAAAAATAATTGTGGTTTCATACCCATGCCAACACCTGGAGGAGTTCCGGTTGTAATAATATCTCCTGGTTGTAAAGACATATATTGACTTACATAAGCAACTATAAAATTTACATTAAAGATCATGGTGCTTGTGTTTCCAGTTTGCATTCTTTTACCATTTAAGTCTAAAGACATGTTTAAATTATTAATATCTTTAATTTCATCTTTAGTAACCAAATAAGGACCAATAGGTCCATAAGTATCATGAGATTTTCCTTTTACCCATTGTCCCATTTTCTCAATTTGCCACTCTCGTTCACTAATATCGTTAACTAGACAATATCCAAGTATATGATTTTGAGATTGATCTTCAGTAATATGTTTTGTTTCTTTTCCAATTACTATTCCTAGTTCGACTTCCCAATCTAATTTTTTTGAACCAGAAACTATTTCAATATTGTCATTAGGACCATTAACTGAACTTGTCGCTTTCATAAACATAATTGGTTCAGATGGTACGGCCGCACCAGTTTCCGCAGCATGATCTGAGTAATTTAATCCAATAGCAATAAACTTACCTGGTTTTGACACACATGAGCCTACTCTATCTGAATTAGACAGCTCTGGTAATGAGTTTAGATCAACTTTATCTAATTTAGATAAAGTAGCAAAGTTTAGGTTTTCAGGATTTAAATCGTTAATATGAGCACTTAAATCTCTAATTTTTCCAGATTTATCAAGTATAGCGGGTTTTTCTGTTCCTTTATTTCCAACTCTTAATAATTTCATAATCTCTCCTATATTTATATCTTATATTGAAATTCCACCATCAACTGAAATTGTTGTGCCTGTTGTAAAAGTTGAGTCATCACTAGCTAAATATACTGCAACTGCAGCTATCTCCTCTGCAGTGCCAAGTCGACCCATTGGTTGTCTAGCTATGAAATCTTTTTTTGCCTGAACTGGATCTGGACTTTGATTAACTCTATCTTGCCATGATGGTGAAAATACAGTTCCAGGTGCAATTGAATTACATCTAATATTTTGTTTTACGAAATCAGCGGCAATAGCTTTTGTTAAACCTATAACTGCACCTTTTGTAGTTCCATATACAAATCTATTTGGGAAACCTTTGAAACTTGAGGCACATGATGATACGTTAATTATACTACCACCATTTTGTTTAACCATGAATGGTATGATTGCTTTTGACATAAAATACATAGACTTAACATTTACATCAAATGAAAAATCCCAATCTTTTTCATCACATTCTAATATGGTTCCATGATGAACAAATCCTACTGCATTAAATAATACATCAATTCGACCTTTATCTTTTAAAAAAACCTCAATTGCATTTTTATCTGTTGCATCTAATTTTTGAACTTTAATATTTGAAAATTCAGCATTTAATTGATTTAAAGTTTTCTCATTAATGTCTGTTGCAATTACATTAGCACCTTCATTGTTAAAGGCTATTGCTGTAGCTCTACCTATACCTTGACCAGCCGCAGTTACAATTATATTTTTTCCTTCAAGTCTTTTGCTCATTTATTTCCTTTCCAATATAATTTAGTGTGAATTTCGTGGTATCCCTTTTTTTTCAGAAATATCTAAATATATTTCTCTTGATTGAATACAAGCCCCATCCTCAAGCTGCCCAACATGATTTCTTGATATTTCTTGCCAGGGAGTTTGATTAATTAGTTTTTTAATCTTTCTTTTCTTTCTACGATTTTGAAATTCTTTTTTAGAGATTAATAAATCCACTCTTCGTTTATTAAGGTCAATACAAAGTTTATCTCCTGTTTTAATAATTCCTATATCTCCTCCTATAGCAGATTCAGGCGAGACATGTAGTATTGATGGACTTTCAGAAGTTCCACTTTGTCTTCCATCTCCTAAAGTTGGTAAAGCATTAATACCTTTTTTTAGAAGATTGTTAGGTGGTTGCATATTAACCACTTCTGCAGATCCAGGATATCCAACGGGACCACATCCTCTAATAATTAATATAGAATTCTCATCTATTTTTAAATTCTTGTTATTAATTCTTTTATGATAATCTTCAGGTCCTTCAAACACCACTGCTTTTACATAAAACATATTTGGATGTTTAGGATTTGATAGATATCGCTTTGTGAACTCTTTACTAATTACTGAAGTTTTCATTATAGCTGATGAAAAAAAATTACCCTTCATTACTAAAAAACCTGCATTATCAGCCAATTTTTCGCTAAATGTTTTAATAACTGTTCGATCCACGTTGATATTTTTTCTTAAATTTTCTCCAACAGATTTTCCAGTAACAGTCATTGCTTTAGTATTAATTTTTTTATTTTTAATTAATTCTTTCATTACTGCAGGAATACCCCCTGCTCTATAAAATTTTTCCATTAAGTATTCACCGGCTGGTTGGCAATTAACTAGTAAAGGAATTTCATGACCAAGTTTTTGCCAATTAGATAAATTAAATTTAATACCCATATGTTTTGCAATTGCAATTAAATGCGTAGTACAATTACTTGATCCACCAATTGCACTTGCGACCACTACAGCATTTTCAAAAGCTTGCTTTGTCATTATTTTTGAAGGCTTCAAATCTTCATGGACCATTTGAACTATTCTTTTTCCTGTTTCATAAGAAATTTGTTCTCTTTCTCTGTAGGGTGCAGGAATTACAGCACAACCTGGTAATGACATTCCTAAAGCTTCAGCAACTGAATTCATCGATGATGCTGTGCCCATTGTGTTACAATGACCAATACTTGGAGCAGAGGAAGCAACCATATCCATAAATTTTTCGTAATTGATTTCACCTTTAGCTAATAATTTTCTTGCCTCCCAAACTATCGTACCGGACCCAGCTAATTTTCCTTTATAATTACCATCCAGCATTGGTCCACCAGACAAAACTATTGCAGGGATATTTACTGTAGCTGCAGCCATTAAAGCTGCAGGAGTAGTTTTATCACAACCTGTTGTTAATATTACACCGTCAATTGGATAACCATATAATACTTCTACCAATGATAAGTATGATAAATTTCTATCCAGCATCGCCGTTGGTCTTTTTCCAGTTTCTTGAATAGGATGAGTTGGAAACTCCATAGGAATTCCACCCTGCTTAACTATTCCATCTTTAATTCTTTTGCTTAATGATAAAAAATGTCTATTGCATGGAGACAAATCACTTCCAGATTGTGCAATTCCAATAATAGGTTTTCCAGATTGTAGTTCTTGTCGAGTTAAACCATAATTCAGATAACGCTCTAAATATAGAGCGGTCATCTCTGGATCTTTTGGATTATTAAACCATTGTTGGCTTCTTAAATTTTTTTTCTTCATCAAAGTTTCTTTAATTAAATTTCTTCTATCTGTTAAGTTATACCAGCATCAACAATAAAATCTTGTTTTGTACAACCAGATGATTGATCTGATGCTAAAAATAAAACTAATCTTGCAACATCTTCTGGTTTTAATTGTCTTTTCAAAGCTTGCTTTTCTAATATTAATTTTTTGTATTTTGGTGTTAACCAGTGTTTAATTTGTCTTTCAGTAGCAATAGAACCTGGTACAACTGAATTACATCTTATATTAAATGTGCCAAATTCTTGAGCAAATGATCTAGTTAGCCCAACTACCGCAGATTTTGCAGTTTCATAAATAACTTTATCTCCCTCTCCTAACATCCAAGAAACAGACCCTAAATTAACTATTGAGCCATTTTTAAGTTTTTTCATACCTTCAACAACAGCTTGCGCTGCAAAAAAACAATGTTTTAAATTTACACCAATTCTATTTTCCCAATATTTTTCATCTACATCTTCAGTTTTATGTCTTTGATCATTTGCTGCGTTATTTACCAAAACATTTATTGGTCCCTTTGCAGTAATTATATTTCTTATAACATTTTGTAATTTTGCAACATCTAGCAAATCACACTCAATAAATTTTGGTAATCTAAATTTTTTCTTTTTTAGTTTATTAATTAATTTATTAGAATCTTTAATATTGATATCTACAAAATAAACATCACTATTTTGTTCACAAAAATGTTCAACAATTGATGCTCCGATTCCTGAACCACCACCAGTAATAAAAACTTTTTTATTTTTTAAATCTGAATAAGTAACTTTCATTAAATTCTTTCTTTAGAGACTTTATCAAATAGTGATATGTGATTAATATCTAAAAATAACTTATAATCTTTATTCATTTCAATATCAAAAGTTGATGAAAATTTTCCTAATAATTGTTGATCATAAAAATTATAAGTTATAATTTGTTCGTGACCTATATACTCATTTAATTCAGATCGAACAGAAATTTCACAATCTTCTGGATTAACTCTATTAAAATATAAATGTTCAGGTCTAATACCTAATATTACACTCATATCTTTTTCATTTATTTTGTTTTTAAAATTATATTTTTCTAAAGAAATTTCAGTTACATTATTTGAATTTTCGGGGACAAATATTGCTTTATTTTCTTTAGTTATTAATTTTCCATTTATTAAATTCATTGAGGGAGAGCCAATAAAATCAGCGACAAATACATTGCTTGGATAATTGTATATATTTTTTGGTGTATCACATTGTTGAATAACTCCATGATTCATAATTGCTATATTTGTTCCTAAACTCATTGCCTCAGTTTGATCATGAGTAACATAAACCACTGTAGTTTTTAAATTTTGATGTAATTTTTTAATTTCTCTTCTCATTTCTACTCTAAGTTTTGCATCTAGATTTGACAATGGCTCATCAAATAAAAAAACTTTTGGATCTCTAACTAAGGCTCTTCCCATTGCAACTCTTTGTCTTTGTCCTCCAGAGAGTTGTGAAGGTTTACGTTCTAATAATTCGTTTATTTTTAATAGATTGGAAACTTTTTCTAATGCCTCTGCTATTTTCTCTTTAGATGTTTTTCTTTGTTCTAGACCAAATGTAACATTTTTTTTAACTGTCATTGCTGGATACAACGCATATGATTGAAACACTAACGCTATGTCTCTATCACTTGGCTCCATATCGTTAACTTTGTAATTATCGATTAAAATTTCACCACTATTTGAGCTTTCTAATCCAGCGATTGTGTTTAAAAGAGTTGATTTTCCACATCCAGAAGGACCTAAAAGTACTAAAAAATCACCATCTTTTATGTCTAAATTTATCCCTTTTAAAACTTCAGTATTTCCAAAATTTTTATTTATGTCATTAATTTTTAAATTTGCCATTTTATCCTTTCACTGAACCTGCTGTTAAACCTCTTATGAAATATTTTCCCGCTAATACGTAAACTATCAATGTTGGAAACCCAGCAATGATTGCTGCAGCCATATCAACATTATATCTTTTAACACTTGAGCTGGTTAAAACCATGTTGTTTAAAGCTACTTGAACTGGTGCTTCATTACCAAATGTAAATGTTGCACCAAATAAGAAATCATTCCAAATTGCTGTAAATTGCCAAATTACAGTTACGACTAAAATTGGAGCTGAGATGGGTAAAATAATTTTAAAAAATATTTTAAAGAAACCAGCTCCGTCAATTCTCGCTGCTTTTACAATTTCGCTTGATATAGAAATATAATAATTTCTACAAAACAAAGTTGTAAAACATAGTCCATAAACAATATGAACTAAAATTAATCCATAGATAGAATTTGAAATACCTAAAGATCCTAACGTTCTTGACATTGGTAATAAGATCGCTTGATAAGGTATAAAAGTTCCAAATAAAAATAATAGAAATATATAACTGTCCCCTTTAAATCTCCATTTAGTTAGAGCATAACCATTTATAGCACCAATGATTGTTGAAATAATTACAGCTGGAACAACTAATTTAACTGAATTCCAAAAATAAGTCTTTAAAAAAACATCTCCAGCAGAAAATCCTTGGCCATTCCAGGCAACATCCCATGATTCAAGATTTAAAGAACTTGGTAGAGAAAACAAATTTCCTTGTCTTATCTCTTCCATAGTTTTAAAAGATGTTACTACCATTACATAAAGTGGTGTTATGTAATAAAGTGCAAAAACTCCTAAGATTGAAAATAATATCCACCTGTAAATTATTTTTTTACTTTTCGATTTATTTTCTAATTCTTTATAATTATTTTCTGTCATCTTCTCTTTTTAATTCTGAATATAAATATGGTATTACAATTGCAGCAACTGTTAAAAACATCATAATTGCACTTGCAGAAGCAAGTCCTATTTCACTTCTATGAAAAGCCATCTGTGTCATAAATACTGCAGGCATATCTGAAGAAATTCCAGGTCCACCCGCTGTTAAAGCAATGACTAAATCATAACTTTTAATTGCTAAATGTACCAAAATAACAATTGCACTCATAAAAACTGGCCTCATCATTGGTAAAATGATTTTTGTATAAATTGAAACTAAACTAGCACCATCTATTTTTGCAGCTTTGATTATTTCATCATCAACTGACCTAAGTCCTGCTAAAAAAATTGCCATTATAAAACCTGATGATTGCCACACACCTGCAATAACAATAGTATAAATTGACATTCCTGGAGTAACCAACCAGTCAAAGGTAAAATTTGTAAAGCCTATATCTTGAGCAAATTTTTCTAATCCTAATGTGGGATTTAACATCCACTTCCAAGCAGTTCCAGTTACAATAAAAGATAAAGCCATTGGATATAAATAAATAGTTCTTAAAAATCCTTCAGCCCTAATTTTTTGATCTAGTAAAATTGCTAAAATAATTCCAATTAATACGCAAAAAACTATAAATAATGTTGTAAATATAAACAAATTCTCAACTGCTACATGCCATCGTGGCATAGACCATAATCTAAAATATTGATCTAATCCTTGAAAATCATAAATTGGAAGAAGTTTTGAATTGGTAAAAGAAACATAAATAGTCCAAAAGATAAAACCATAAACAAACCAAGCTATCACACCAAATGAAGGGGCTATAACCAATTTAGGTAAATTTCTTTTTAACCAAAACATAAAAATTTAGTGAATTAATTACGCGCTATTAATTAAAAAATAGCGCGTAACAAAATTGTTAATTATTGTTTAACTTATTAACTTGCAGCCTTAACAGCAGCTGATAATTTATTAACAGCATCTTGTGAAGACATGTCAGAGTTAAAGTGTTCAGTAACAACATCTTGAATTGCTCCTTTAACACCTAGCTCCAAAGTCATACCGTGAGCAAAGCTTGGAAGTAACCCACCACTTTTTGCAGCAGTATTTAAATCTGCATTAGATTTTTTCGCACATTTGTCAAAGTCATCCATTGGAACATCAAGTCTTGCAGGAATTGATCCTTTGTAAATGTTGAAAACTTTTTGGAACTCTTTACCCATGATCAAACTTGCAAGTAATTTTTGACCTTCAACTTTTTCTTTTCCTTTAATCTTAAAGAAAATAAAAGAGTCAACATTGTATAAGTATCCATTGTTCGATGGAGTAGAAGCACAATAGTAATCTACATCAGGTTTTAAACCTGCTGCAGCGAATTCACCTTTTGCCCAATCACCCATAAGTTGGAAAGCAGCTTTACCTTCCATTACCATACCTGTTGCAACGTTCCAGTCTCTTCCTGGAGATCCTGGATCAGTGTAACCTTTTAGTTTTCTCATTTGGTCAAAAATTTTCACCATTGTTGAACTTCCTAAAGTTTTTGCATCAGCATCAACGAAAGCTTTTTTATAAAACTTGTTTCCACCGATACCAAGAGCTACAGCTTCAAATACTGTTGCATCTTGCCAAGGTTGTGAACCATGCGCTAAAGGTATAATTCCTTTCGCTTGTAGCTTGTCAGCTGCAGCATTGAACTCATCCCAAGAAGTTGGCATTTTAATTCCATTTGAGTCTAAAACTTTTTTGTTTGCCCAGAACCAATCAATTCTATGAATGTTTACTGGTGCAGCACAATAAGCTTTACCATTGTCACATTTCATATGACTAGCAACTTGTTTACTTAAAAGTTTATCCCATCCTTCAGCTTTTGCTACAGCATCGATATTATACGGAGCTACAACACCTTCTCTGTCATAAGCTTGAATAGTTGGACCTTTAATTTGTGCAGCAGCTGGTGCATCATTAGCTACGATTCTAGCTTTTAATGTTTGCATAGCAGCATCTCCACCACCACCTGCAACTGGCATATCAGACCAAACACCACCTTTAGCAGCAAAATCATCTTTTAAAACTTGAAGTGCTTTTGCTTCTCCACCTGATGTCCACCAGTGAAGAACTTCAGCTTTAGATCCAGCATAAGAAAGAGTTGGAGCTAAAACCATTGCCATGATAGCAATTATTATTTTTCTCATTATTATTTCTCCTAGTTATTTTTATTAATAAAAAAAATAAGTTATATTTTTTAAGCATCTTTTTAAAGTCATTTGATTGTCTTCAATTCAAGGTTGAAATTGTTTTTTTAGAA
>VMBT01001900.1_pt1 | contig 10743 bp, 8 predicted proteins | sample 4404301 | NCBI WGS metagenome assembly VMBT01 (sample SAMN12238535, study PRJNA552566) | marine metagenome | isolation source: Coastal seawater | place: USA: coastal Georgia, Sapelo Island | collected 2008-08/2009-08
ACAAGTTTTGCAAGTGTTTGGATTTATCCAGTTGTAGATGAAAATATAAATATAGAAATTTTAGAAAAAGATTTAAGAATAGATACTTATCGTTCCAGTGGAGCAGGCGGTCAGCACGTTAACACTACTGATAGCGCAGTTAGAATAACACACATTCCATCAAAAATTGTTGTTCAATGTCAAAATGAGAGATCTCAACATAAAAATAAAGAAACATGTATGAACATGTTAAAAGCGAGACTATATGATTATGAAATTAAAAAAAAAGAACAGGAAAATCAAAATACAGAAAGCTCTAAATCTGAAATTGGATGGGGTCATCAAATAAGATCATATGTTTTGCAACCATATAGACTTGTAAAAGATAATAGAACCAATTTTGAAAGTACAAGCCCAGATAAAATATTAGATGGAGATTTAGATGAATTTTTAGAACAATCTTTATACCAAATTAAATGAAAAAAAAAATTATAAGATATACATCGATAGTATTAGGAATTTTTGTTTTATTGATAATTTATTTGAGTACCGTAGGTATTGAGACTGAGAAATTTAACAATCAAATCCAAAATCTAGTTAAACAAAAAAATGATAAATTTGATGCCAACTTAAAAAAAATAAAACTCACTCTAGATCCTTTAAATTTCAAAATTAATGCAAAAACAATTAATGCTAAAATAACTTTTAACAATAAGCCAATTGAGCTTGAGTATATCCAAACTCAAATATCACTAAATTCATTAATCAAAAATCAATTAGTTGCTTCACAAATAGAAATATCAACTAAACCAATTTTACTTAAAAACTTTGTATCATTTATAAGGTCTATAAATAATAGACCTGAATTATTTTTTTTAGAACGATTTATTAAAAAAGGATATTTAATAGCAGATTTAAAATTTAATATTGATGAGTTTGGTACAATTAAAAATGATTACAAGGTTAATGGGTTATTAAAAGAAGGTGAGATTAGTGTTTTAAAAAAAAACAAAATAGAAAAAATAAATTTTATTTTTAATATTGAAGAAAATAATTTTAATTTTAAAGACATTAGTTTTGATACAAATAACATTAATTTTTTATCTAATAGATTAGACATAAAAAAGGATAAAAAAGATTATTTACTTGAAGGGTCATTAAGAAATAAAAAATCTGTATTAAATGATCAAATACTTCAAGTAATCAAATTAAAATATCCACAAATTGATTTAATAAATACAGAATTTGAGTCTAACAATGATTTTACATTTAATATTAATGACAAGTTTAAAATTAAGAATTTATCAATAAATTCAAGTATTTTAATTAATAATTCTCAGTTAAAAAGAAACAATTTAATAGATAAAAATATTATCGAGATTAATGAATTTATTGATCTAAAAGATCATGAGATAAAAGCATCTTATGACAATAAAAAATTATCAATTGAGGGAAAAGGCCAAGTTAAACTACAAAACAAATTTGAACTTATTAATTATAAAGTAAATAATAATGGCTCTAATTTAAATTTAGTATCAAATATTGAATTAAGTGAACTAGATATTAAAAATCAAAATTTAATTAAAGAATACTTACCTAAAACAAAAGATACTTTAAATCTTAAAGATCATAAAATTCAAATAAATTATCAAAATAATATTTTAACATTAGAAGGCCTTGGAAAAATAATATTTGAAAAAGAATTAAACCAAATTAAATATTTTTTTTCAACAAAAGATCAAAAATATAGCTTTAATACTGATTTAGAAATTAATGATACTCCAATTAGAATAGATTTTATTAATTATAAAAAAAATAAAAATTTAAATTCCCAGTTAAAAATTAGTGGAAACCATAATAAAAAATTTGGGCTTGATTTTAAAAAAATTAGTCTTTTATCAAAAAATAATAGCCTGATAGTTAATGATTTAAAAATAGATAGAAATAATAAATTAGTAAAAGTTGATAAAATCGTCTTGGATTATTTTGATAATGATGACTTGAAAAATAAATTTACTATTAATAGAACTAAAAACAATAATTACGAACTTAAAGGATCGTTTTTAAATGCTGATCCCATCATTACAAGATTATTAGAAAGTAAAGATGACCAACAACTTAATATTTTTAAAGAAAATATAATCATATCCTTAAATGTTTCTGATGTTTATCTTGATAATTATAATGTTATTAAAAATTTAAAAGGTAAACTCCAAATTAAAGATAATAAAGTAGATCAGGCTGATATATCTGCACTATTTGATAATAATAAAAATATAACTTTTTCAATAAACACTAAAGATGATGAAAAAATTACCACATTGTTTTCATCAAAAGCTAAACCACTTGTCAAAAGATATAAATTTATAAAAGGTTTTGAAGATAGTGATGAAGGTTATTTAGATTTTTATTCTTCAAAAAATAATGGTATTTCGAAATCAAAATTGATTATTGACAATTTTAAAGTCAAAGAAATTCCTGCTTTAGCAAAGATACTATCTCTTGCTTCTCTTCAGGGAATAGCAGATTTGCTAACAGGAGAGGGTATTAGATTTACAGATTTTGAAATGAATTTTACCAATAAGGCCAAACTTATGACGATTGATGAATTATATGCAATTGGACCAGCTATATCTATTTTAATTGAAGGTTATGTCGAAGAAGATAATTTAATTAGCTTAAGAGGCACATTAGTTCCTGCAACCACAATTAATAGATCAATTGCTTCAATTCCTTTAATTGGAGATTTGCTTGTTGGAAAAAAAGTAGGAGAAGGAGTTTTCGGAGTAAGTTTTAAGGTGAAGGGACCTCCAAAAAAACTGGAAACAACTGTAAATCCAATAAAAACATTAACCCCAAGATTTATAACTAGAACATTAGAAAAGATTAAAAAAAACTAATCTAATTCAATTTTTAAATGTCTTTTTTTTCCAATAGAAAGTTTAAGATAGTTTTCATTAAAAAATTCATTTGTAACTATTAATTTTTCATCAGATATAATTTCATCATTAATTTTTACAGCATTACCTTTAATCAATCTTCTTATTTCACTTTTAGATTTTTCTAATTTAGAGAGAATAACTAGATCAATTATATCTAATTTATTATTAATATTTTTTGAATTTATCTTGATAGAAGGTAAGTTTGCACCTAGTGAATTACCTGAAAATGCTTCTTTTGCAGCTTGCTCTGAATTCTTTGCTGCATCTTTACCATGAAGCATAGAGGTCGTTTCATTAGCTAAAAGTATCTTTAAATCATTAATATTATCATTTTCAATTTTTTTGATATCTTCAATTTCTAAATCAGTAAAATTTTTTAAAAATTTTATAACATCTCTATCATCAGTATTTCTCCAAAATTGCCAATAATCATAAGCTGATAAAAATTTTTCATCCAACCAGATTGCACCATTTTCAGATTTTCCCATTTTAGCTCCTGTGGCCAAAGTAATTAATGGTGTAGTAAGACCATAACTTTGTTTATTTGAATATCGTTTAATAAGTTCGACACCATTAACAATATTTCCCCATTGATCAGATCCACCAATTTGTAAAGTACAATTTTCTTTTTTACTTAGTTCTAAGAAATCATAAGCTTGCAAAATCATATAATTAAATTCCATATAACTTAGTGATTGCTCTCTATCTAGTCTCAATTTTACACTATCAAAAGTTAACATTCTATTAATTGTAAAATGTTTACCAATATCACGAAGAAATGAGATGTAATTTAAATCTTTAAGCCATGTGTAATTATTTACAAATATAGGTTTTGTTTCTGGGTTATCATTATCTAAAAATTTTTTTAATATATTTTTTATATTCTTAATATTTTTTTCAATTTCTTCTTCACTCAATATCTTTCTGGTTTTATCTTTTCCAGAGGGGTCACCAATTCTTGTTGTGCCTCCACCTAGTAGCACAATTGGTTTATGACCATTTTTTTGTAATAACCTAAGACACATGATTTGCAATAAGCTGCCAACATGCAAACTTTCAGCAGTACAATCGAATCCAATATATGCTTTAATTTTTTCCTTATCCATTAAACTGGATAATTCTTCTTCATTTGTGCATTGATAGAAGAAACCTCTATCTTTAAATTCTTTTAAAAATTTATTCATAAGCTTATAGTTACACAATATACAAATTTTTATTAAAAAGAATATCAATGAAAAAAAAATTATATACAGCTATTGGATTAATGAGCGGAACTTCAATGGATGGTGTTGATGCATCATTAATTAAATCTGATGGATATAATCAATTAATCAATGTTTTAGATGAATATTTTGAATATAATGAAACTTTGCATAAAGAATTGATTGAATTAAGAAATTTAATTTTAACTATCGAAGATTTAAAGCTTCACGCCAATAGAATAAAGAAACTAGAAAGAGAAATTACTCTATTTCATAGCAAAATTGTAAGTGAAATATCATTAAAATATAAAGATGAGATTGATTTTATAGGTTTTCATGGGCAAACAATTTTTCATAGTCCTGATCAAAAAATTTCAAAACAACTAGGAGATGGAAAATTAATGTCTCAATTGGTTAAAAAGAAGGTTATTTATGATTTTAGACAAGAAGATTTAGCCAATAATGGTGAAGGTGCACCTTTATCACCTATATTTCACAATTTGTTATCAAGAAATATAAATGAAAAATACTCAATAAACTTTCCTGTTTGTTTTCTTAATATTGGTGGAATTTCAAATATTACCAAAATAATAAAAAAGGATGAAAAATTAGAGGAGAATTTGGAAGCTTTTGATTCAGGTCCAGGCAATTGTATGATTGACGAATGGATTAGAAAAAATTCAAAAAATAATTTTGATAAAAATGGTTTAATAGCTAAATCTGGTAAAATTGATCAATTAATTTTAAATCAAATAATTGATAATTTTGAATTAAAAAGTTTTGACAAATCTTTAGATATAAAAGATTTTGATATTTCATTTGCAAGAGGACTCTCATTAGAAGATGGCTGTGCAACAGTCACTAATTTTACCGCATATCTTATAGCTAAAGGAATTGAGCATGCTAATGGGAATAATAATGATCCAATAAAATTTTTGGTTTGTGGAGGAGGAAGAAAAAACGATTATCTTATCAATAGTATTAAAAGTTATTTATCACACAAACAAAATATAAGTTTAAATTCTATTGATGATTATAGTTTAAATGGAGACTATATTGAGTCACAAGCATTTGGATATCTTGCTATAAGATCATTCTTAAATTTGCCAATATCATATCCAAAGACTACTGGTTGTATCAAACCTACAGTTGGTGGTAAGTTAGCTCAAAGCTTTTAATAAAGAGCAGTTTCTTTTTTTATGTATTTATCAAGACTTTGAATTAAAGACTCTTCTGTTTTTGAAAAAAAATGATTAGCATCAGGTACAGATTGAAATTCGACCTTAATACCTTTTTGAGCACTTAATCTTTTATCTAGTTCGGTGATATATTCCAAAGGAACCAGCTCGTCTTTTTTTCCATAAATCATTAATCCAGATGTTGGACATGGAGATAAAAAAGAGAAATCATAAACATTTGGTTGAGGAGAAATTGCAATAAATCTATTAATCTCAGGTCGTCTCATTAATAATTGCATAGCTATTAATGATCCAAAAGAAAATCCTGATACCCAGCATTGAGAGTTATCAAAGTTTTCTCTTTCAAGCCAATCTAATGCAGCTGCGGCATCGGCAAGTTCACCTTGACCATTATCAAACTCTCCATCACTTTTACCAACACCTCTAAAATTTACTCTACATACTGAAAAATCATTATCCATAAATGTATGAAAAGTATCTACTACAACTTTATTATTCATAGTCCCTCCGTATTGAGGATGCGGTTGTAATACTAGTGCAATTGGAGATGTATTTTTTTTACTTTTATAATATTTTGCTTCGAGTCTTCCAGCAGGTCCAGGGATAAATATTTCTAAAATTTTATTGTCCATATACGATATTGATTATTATTCTCAAAAAAAAACTACGTTTATCATAAGTGAGCGACAATATGTTAGTTTTTTTATTGCAATGTATACTTGACCATTTTAGTCAGGTATGTATAAAAACGCACAATTTAAAAGGATAAAATGAAACTAACATCAAAAGGTAGATATGCTGTAATGGCATTAGTTGATCTTGCAAGATTTGACAGTATTAATCCTGTATCACTAAGAGATATCTCTTTGCGCCAAGGTATTTCACTTGATTATCTTGAGCAGATTTTTTCCAAGTTAAAAAAAAACCAAATTGTACAAAGTATTAGAGGAACACAGGGTGGATATGTTCTTTCTAAAAAACCTAATGAAATAAAACTTACAAATATATTTCATGCTGTTGATGAAAAAGTAAAAACTGTTCAATGTAAAAAAGAGTCAAAAAAAGGGTGCAATGGTAAAGCCACAAAATGTTCAACTCATAATCTTTGGGATGAACTTGAGACACACATTAATAGTTTTTTTGAAAAGAAAAGTTTAGAAGATTTATTAAAAAATAATAACGATCAAAGAATTTAAATATGGATAATAGGCAAAAAGAAATTGATAATTTAAAAGATTATAAATATGGTTTTTCTACTGATATTGAAAACACTAGAGCTCCTAAAGGCTTGAATGAAGATGTAATTAAATTTATCTCAAATATTAAAAAAGAACCACAATGGATGCTTGACTTTAGATTGAAAGCATTTGAAAGATTTAAACAATTAAAAGAACCTGATTGGCAAAAACCAAAGTATCCAAAAATTGATTATCAAGATTTATATTATTATTCAGCACCAAAAAGTATGGATGATAAACCTAAAAGTTTAGATGAACTTGATCCAAAACTTTTAGAAACTTATAAAAAACTTGGTATCCCCCTTCAAGAACAGGCTAGATTAAATGGTATAGCTGTAGACGCTGTATTTGACTCTGTCTCAGTAGCCACAACCTTTAAAGAAGAGTTGACTAAACAGGGAATAATTTTTTGTTCTATGTCAGAAGCTATCCAAAAGCATCCTGATTTAGTTAAAAAATATTTAGGCTCTGTAATTCCAACAACAGATCATTTTTTTGCAACTCTAAACTCTGCAGTTTTTACAGATGGTTCATTTGTATACATTCCAGAAGGAGTAAAGTGTCCTATGGAACTCTCAACATATTTCAGAATTAACGCTTCAGAAACTGGTCAATTTGAGAGAACATTAATTATTGCTGACAAGGGAAGTTACGTTAGTTATTTAGAAGGATGCACTGCTCCTATGAGAGATGAAAATCAATTGCATGCAGCAAATGTTGAATTGATTGCACTAGATGATGCTGAAATAAAATATTCAACAGTTCAAAATTGGTATCCTGGAGATAAAGATGGTGTAGGAGGAATTTATAATTTTGTAACTAAAAGAGGCTTGTGCAAAGGTAAAAATTCTAAAATTTCATGGACCCAGGTTGAGACTGGCTCTGCAATTACATGGAAATATCCAAGCTGTATATTGAAAGGAGATAATTCAGTTGGAGAATTTTATTCAATTGCAATTACTAATAATCATCAAAAAGCAGACACTGGAACTAAGATGATACATCTTGGCAAGAATACAAAAAGTAAAATCATATCCAAGGGGATTTCAGCTGGAAATTCCGACATGATGTATAGAGGATTGGTTGATATATCCTCTAAAGCTGATAATTCTCGTAATTTTACTCAATGTGACTCTCTATTGATGGGTAACAAATGTGGTGCTCACACTATTCCATATATAAAAAATAAGAATCTTAAATCAAATATTGAACATGAGGCAACTACATCAAAAATAAGTGATGAGCAGTTATATTATTGTAATCAAAGAGGTCTAAATCAAGAAGAGGCAGTCAGTTTAATTGTTAATGGGTTTTGTAAAGAAGTCTTGCAACAGCTCCCAATGGAATTTGCTGTAGAAGCACAAAAATTAGTTGGAATAAGCTTAGAAGGGAGTGTTGGTTAAATGTTGAATATAGAAAATTTAAAAGCCAAAATTGACAATAAAGAAATATTAAAAGGATTAAACTTAAATATCAATCCAGGAGAAGTTCATGCAATTATGGGTCCTAATGGATCAGGCAAAAGCACACTGTCAAATATTTTATCTGGAAAAAAAGGTTACGAAGTAGAAGGAACAGTATCATTTGAAGGAGAAAATTTACTCGAATTAGAAACTGAGGAAAGAGCACATAAAGGAATATTTTTAGCATTTCAATATCCTCTAGAAATTCCAGGAGTAAATACAAATACCTTTTTAAAGACTTCTATTAACGCAATCAAAAAAGCTAGAGGAGAAAAAGAATTAGATGCAATTGAATTTTTAAAATTAATAAAGCAAAAATCATTAGAGTTAAAGTTTGATGAAAAAATTTTAAGTAGACAATTAAATGTTGGATTTTCAGGAGGAGAAAAGAAAAAAAATGAAATTTTACAAATGTCTATTTTAGATCCAAAATTATCAATATTAGATGAAACAGACTCTGGTTTAGATATTGATGCTTTAAGAATTGTTTCTGAAGGAGTTAATTCATTAAGAAATAATAAAAAATCTTTTTTAATTATTACTCACTATCAAAGATTATTAGATTATATCAAACCTGACTTTGTTCATGTTTTGAAAAATGGACAAATCATTAAATCAGGAGATTATGAATTAGCAAAAGAATTAGAAAAAGTTGGATATGAGGATTTTAATTAATGGAAAATAACTTAAAACTTAATTTTGAGGATTATCTAAATGAAAAAAATTTAACAAATTCTCAAAAAGAAATAAAAGAGAGTAATTTTGATAATTTTATCAAAAATGGTTTTCCAAACAAACGAATTGAAGATTGGAAATTTTCTGATTTAAAACAAATTATTTCATCCAATTTTGATAATATTAATTTTTTAAATCGAGAAATTGCATCTAGTATTGATGAAAGCCTCATTGACGATCTAGAACATAATAAAATTGTTTTTATTAATGGTGTTATTTCTAAGATTGATTTTAGTTATGAGAATGAAGATAAAATAATTGTAGAACAAAATTCAAATTTAGAAAAAGAATTAAGTGACAATGTAATGTTAAATTTGAATACTGCTTTTGTGTCTAATTACACTAAAATTTTAGTAAAAAGTGGCTATCAATTTCAAAAACCCTTGTTTTTATTTAATTATTTAACCAAAGATTTAAATAATGCTGGTTTAAATAGCAGGCTGGATATCAATTTAGAAGATGATGTTGCTTTAAATGTTGTCAATTTATCAAATGAAAATTTGAATAATAATTTTTTAAATTATAGACAAAAAATTAATATTGGTAAAAATTCAATTCTTAAAAACTATAGTTTAGATACTAATGAGAATTCAAACTTTAGATATTCTTATAAAGATATTTACTTAGAAAAGAATAGTCATTTAGAATATTTTATTTTATCCAAAGGTTCCAAGTTTTCAAAACATGATATTAATTGTTTTTTAAATAATGAATACGGCTCTATTGTTCTCAATGGTATAATAGATTTAGATAACGAAAAACATCATGAAATTAAAACTGAAATTAATCACAATGAAGAAAATTGTAAAAGTTATCAATTAATTAAAAGTGTTTTAAATGATAGCTCCAAAGGTATTTATCAGGGAAAAATATATGTCAATTCTAAAGCTCAAAAAACAGACGGCTACCAATTAAGTAGGGCATTATTATTAAGTGATCAAGTTGAGTTTAATGCGAAACCAGAACTAGAAATTTATGCTGATGACGTTAAATGCTCACATGGTTCGACTTCAGGAAATATTGATGAAAACTCAATTTTTTACTTAATGTCGAGAGGTTTAAGTTATGACCAATCAAAAAAATTACTAACAAATGGTTTTTTAAATGAAGTAATTGAAAAAATTACAAATGAAAATATTAAATCTTTAGTAAAAAAACTTACAGGTATTAACGAATGAATATTGATCAAGTAAAAAAAGAATTTCCAATTTTTGATGAAAAAATTCAAAATAATGATTTAGTTTATTTAGATAGTGCAAATTCTTCCCAAAAACCAAAAGTTGTTATTGATAGAATAAATGAATTTTACACAAAACAATTTTCAAATGTAGGAAGAAGCGTTCATTACCTAGCGGTAGCTGCTACTAATTTATATGAAACTACAAGAACCTCGGTTCAAAGATATATAAATGCAAAAGATAAAAATGAAATTGTATTTACCAAAGGTGCAACAGAGGCGCTTAACTTAGTTGCAAATACTTTAGGTCAAAGTTATTTACAAGAAGGAGACGAAATTCTTATCACTGAATTAGAGCATCATTCTAATTATGTTCCATGGCATTTTTTAAGAAAATCAAAAAACATCAAAATTAATTTTGCAGAGATTAATGAAGATGGAGAAATTACTTTAGAAGAAATAGAAAAAAAAATTACCCCTAAAACAAAATTAATTTCAATTACTCATTTATCAAATGTAACTGGTGCTATACTTCCAATTAAAGAGATTACGCAATTAGCGCATTCCAAAGATATTATCGTCGTCGTTGATGGCTGTCAGGGTGCACCGCATTTAAAGTTAGATATGCAAGACTTGGATTGTGATTTTTACGCAATTTCTTGTCATAAAATGTACGGCCCAACTGGTTTAGGTATTTTATATGGCAAAAAAAAATGGCTAGAGGAACTTCCGCCATATCAAGGTGGGGGTGGTATGATCAATGAGGTTAAAAAAGATAGAATTTCCTATGGTGATTTACCTAATAAAT
>VMBT01001901.1_pt1 | contig 10742 bp, 5 predicted proteins | sample 4404301 | NCBI WGS metagenome assembly VMBT01 (sample SAMN12238535, study PRJNA552566) | marine metagenome | isolation source: Coastal seawater | place: USA: coastal Georgia, Sapelo Island | collected 2008-08/2009-08
TTCCCTAGTAAGGTTAATGGTTCAAGCTGGAGCATCCGTTCTGGTGATCGCCTTATCCGGAGATTATCTAACCAATCTTGGCTTTGAAATTTTAGGTTGGAATGGAGAGCTTGGGTGGTTTGGTATGCTCTTTACTGTTTTTGCTGTCACTGGCATGATGAATGCCTTTAATATGATTGACGGCATCAATGGTCTTTGCAGTGGCATGGTTCTTTCTGCGTTATGTTGCTTATTACTGGTTGGAGTTAACTCTTCCTCAAGCCTGGGTCTATTAATAACTATCGGCAGTTTGCTGGGCTTTATATTGTATAACTTGGGTCTGTTTGGTAAAAAAAGAGCGGTTTTTTTAGGGGACAACGGCTCAAACTTTTTAGGCTTCTTCCTTGCCTGGACTTTAATTCATTATTCATCTGCAGACTTGCAAATCATTCGTCCAGTCACTGCACTGTGGTTGGTTGCCATACCCCTTTGGGATACCATAATTTTGATTGTTAACAGACTTAGATCAGGGAAAGGCGCTTTTAAAGCTGGTAGAGATCATATTCATCACATTTTGTTTGATAGCACTTCCCTTAAAGGGTATGTGCCGCTTGTAGTTCTCCTCGCGGCGAGTTTGGCGCTTGGCTTAACTGGCATTACCTTAGAAAATTTTGTATCTGCAGAAGCCTCATTACTGCTCTTTGTAGCAAGCGGTTTTGGCTTTGCAATACTCCGCTTAAAGCTAGCTGCAAGCTAAGGCTTATTAATATATATAGGAGATGACCAGGCTCTTTCTTGGGCTGGCGCAAGACAATTATCTGATTGATTGGTCTGATAACTGCCCTTGCAAATATTCACAGAACGACCTTCTGCGGTATTAACCACGTTTAGCTGTTTTCCGTTAATGGCCAGCGTTGGTTCTTGCAAAACTCTGACATAGTAAACACTGTCACGAGTAAAGGCATCATCTGTAAAAGTGATGTCGCAAAAACTTGCTCCATTTGGGCATGCAAATACTTGCCAAGCATCATGAATTAATGCACTGATGGGTTCGCCTTGGTACTCTTGGGGAGTGATTTTAATGACTTCAATAGCACTCAGAACATGCCGTTCATCTCCAGGGTTGTAACACTCTCCAGCACATAAATAGTCAAGACGCTCTGTGGATAAATTGGCCAACGAATCCACAGGACAGCCAGGTTTTTGTTTAAAACTCCCTGCAGCTCTGACGCGAAAAGTAGGCGCTTCGATCATGGTAACCTCGCTGCCCATGGGGAGCGCTTCCTCGCTGGCATTAAGCAATTCAAACCATAACAAAATTCTTGGGCCACTGGTTCCATAGGTCCGCTTGGCTTTGAGAGCGTCCCAAATATCGTCTGGCGTTCTGGACTTTGCATGGACAGCTACAATGCCTCCCGGATAGGTAAAGCTTGCATTGCGCTCACTATCGGGTTGGGTCTGTCCAGCAACCAAACTAGGTTGTTCTGGAAAATTAGGATCCTCTGCAGCGTTAGCAAAATCAAACCAAGGTGATCTCACTCCAGCAGCAAATGTCATTTTTCTCCGCTCGTATTGCTTGTAACCGGTGCCAGGTCTTGCCGTATGATCATCGGTCGAGGCAATGAAACCAAATGTGTATCTCTCATACTCAGGATCATTGAAATTGGTAAGGGCCAGTGCATATTGGGCTGATTGCTTCGGGCGGTAATTAAAAGACGGCTTAAAACAATCCCTGCATTGATTGCTATCCAACCATTCCTCTGGCTTTGCCTCTGGAAAGACCATATTAGTATAGGGTCCTGCTTCAATGGTAAACCTTTTGGCAAGCTCAATTCTGGCCTTGCACTCAGGTTCGCTTAAATCTCCACACCTGTCTTGCATGATCAAGCCAGCTTGCCAACATGCCGGCAGAAAATTTTGAGTAGGCTCAGGGCAGGCCTGTGAACCATCTACGTTTTCAATGACGTCAGTAAAATCTCTAAATTCTTCACTGTTGCCATGGCCCGACATTATTTCCAATAGGATTTGCTTATCAGGGTCGTGTCCAGCAACATTCAAACGATTATCCCAAGAAGTATTGGAAGGAACATGAAACCCCCAGGTGGTCCCATGCGGAATAACAATGCTGTCAATATTCCATGCATCCAATTTAGTAAAAAGCTCTCTTGGAGTTTTGGCGTATTCGTAACAATCTAAAGGTAACTCGGTAGTGAGAGTGGTAGGATCGCAATAAGGTAAACTGGCAACCCTATCCAACAACCAACCCAAATCCGAATAGCGTTTGAAGTTCAAAGGATCAATAAAACGCGCACCAACCGCTGGACGGGTTGAATCGAAAATACCAAGCCCACTTTCGGGATGGCGAGCCCCGATGGGTCTCGCAGGCAAGTCTTCTGTAGATTTAAAGATAACGTTACGGTGACCCCAATGATTTTCTGGTGAAGTCCCCACCTGAGTCCACTCCCACCCTGGAAAAACAACCAGATCTTGCTCGCCAGATTCTGAGGGAATATTGCATTGATTGATGATAGCTTTTTGAGCCTGCCAATGCTCTGGAGTTAAGGATTCGGCGTGATCGTTAAAACTAAAAAAATCTAAGCTGGCACAATATCTAGCAAAATCACAAGCCATAGCGCTGTCGTGAATACCTTGCAACCCCATCATTGGCAGCTCTAAAGTAAAGGCATCGATGGAATAAGAGGTATGGACATGCAAATCTCCGAAGAGAATTTGGTAAGGGTTCTCAGTTTCTGGAAAAAGATCGTGCGCAGTATCCAGCGCCTCTATTACTGTCAAAGACTTAGGTCGACCTTCCACTGCACCCGGATCAATATCTGAGCCACAGCTTGCTAAAAAACCTAAGATCCAACCAACGGCAAGAACCTTCTTCATAAGACCGATAAGCTGCCGTATTGTGCTATCAGTGCTTTTTCTAGTTTGCGATACTCATCATCCAATTGGAACTGATTGCACAAACCCTGCGAAAGCCTTGGAAGCTCCTGTATCTTGTTGTCGCCTATATTGGTGAGCGTATCTCTGGCCATCAGGCACTTTTGTAAATCGCTTAATCCCACCTCTGAAATAAAAATATCCGTGACCAATCCCTCTAACGAATGCTTTTCAAGACCAACCGCAAAAGTACTATCGAGTTTCATGAAAGGCTTCTCTTGAAGATTGTAGACAGGCCATGCAATATCAGCATTCAATTTAGGCACACCCCATTTTGCAAAATGGGCCCAAGCATACATGGTTTGGGCTGCCATCGTATCTCTTGAGGGAGTGTTAGGATAAACATAATTTGTAATGGGACCGTATTTGAATTCGCCTGTAAGAAATGCAATCTCATAACCGTGTGCTGCGCCCATAAGCTTTGGGAAATCTGCAAAGAAACTCTTTTTTTGCTCGTCCCAATCAAAGCGATAGGCAAATAGGTTGTTGGCTCCAGCAGCGCTTAATTGAGCCAAAGGCTCATCTACCCCACGTATCTTCCAAGCATCGGATCTGGTTTTAAGCCAATAAGCATACAAATCAGGATTCCTAATGGTTAGGCGTGGGATGGGTAATAAGCGAGTGAAGGGATAGGATTTTTTTATAAAATAAGGACTAATGCCAATATAAAGAGAAATCTCGTCTTTATTAGCGCCCAGCATTATTGGAATATTTTTATTATAGGCATTGTTACCAAGGGCGCTCTTGAGGCCCTCTTTAGGGATAACAATGCCGTCTCTAATAGTGATAGGAAGATAGTCGTAAGTTTGTGCATCCAAGCTTTGGTAAGCCTGCAATAGATCTTTTGCTGGGATGGAGCGTAAATCTTTAGCCGTTAGATAGTCTTGCCTGGATTGCTGTTGGATAACTGTTAGTGCATTGGCGCTGGAGAGAAAAGAGCCAGCAGTTGAGTGGGCCATTTCAACCGTATAGCTGGTTGTGTAGGAAGATTGTCCAATGGCCTTATGAAAGAGACCCTTGGTTAGCGGAGAGGCTAATAAGGCTAAGACATTATGACCTCCTGCCGATTCTCCAAAAATGGTGACATTATTGGGATTACCTCCAAAGGCTGCAATATTTTTTTGAACCCACTTAAGAGCCTCGATTATATCCAAGGTTCCAAAATTACTGCTTTGATCCAAACCTTCTGCACCTTCTTGAATGAGAGGATGAGCAAACCATCCTAAAGGCCCTAAACGGTAGTTAATAGTCACCACAACAACTTCGTGCTCTGAGGCCAGTTTGGAAAAATTGTAATAATCTTTCCAACCAGAGGTGTTGCCTCCTCCATGAATCCAAAACATCACGGGCATTTGTTGGTTTGCAAACGTCTCAGGGGTATAAATATCTAAATACAGGCAGTCTTCTTGTCCCACAATACCCTCACCAGTAACACCTGCATATTCTGTGGCCTCCTGCATACAACCGTTATCGGTTTGGTTGGTAATTCGTTGAGTAAAATTCTCAAAAGCTCTGGGTGCTTTCCATCTCAATTCAGCAACTGGAGGAAGTGCATAAGGAATATCGTTCCACTTTAAGCCTTGCGCTAATGTCTCAGGCTGCACAATTCCAGAGCTAGTGGTTAATTCGCTAGAGCTTAACCCAAGCTGAGATAAAGCAAAGATGACAAGAAAAGTATGTTTCATAAAGTTATTATAACTTTCAAAGAAAAGCGAAACCAATACCTATAAATCGTAAAATAATGCAATTAAAATTCGTAAAAATATACATTTTATGGTAAATTTTTTATTTAGATTTACTATTTAGAGATTTAATATGCCTTATAAACTTTCTGAACCACTTGTGCGTACCAATGAGAAACTACACGACGAATTGATTGCCAAAGCTGAGAAGCTCGTCCCGATTTTAAAAGATAGATCGCAAGCTGCCAATGAAGCTAGAAGAATACCCGTTGAAACGATCAACGATTTTAGAGAAGCTGGCTTTTTTAAAATTCTTCAACCCAAGCAGTTCGGTGGCTTTGAGCTTGATCCGCATACCTTTTTTGAAGTGCAAATGAAAGTTGCCGAGGGCTGCATGTCCAGCGCTTGGGTGCTTGGAATCATTGCGGTGCACCCTTTTCAATTAGCACTCTACGATGAAAGAGCCCAAGCAGAAGTTTGGGGAGAGGATCCCGATGCTTTGGTTGCTTCATCCTACGCTCCCATGGGTAAAGTGGAACACGTGGAGGGAGGATTTAAGTTATCCGGTCATTGGCAATGGTCCAGCGGGTCCGATCACTGCAGTTGGATCTTCTTAGGAGCCTTAGTATTTCCAGAAGCAGGCGGAGCTCCTGAGTATCGAACATTTTTATTGCCTAAAAAAGATTACGAGGTAGTGGATACCTGGCACTCTATGGGACTGAGAGCCACCGGCAGCCAAGATATTCATGTCAAAGATGTCTTCGTCCCTGAGTATCGAACCCATAAGCAAAGCGATGGTTTCTTGCTAACCAATCCGGGGTATGCCATCAATACCAATCCACTCTTTCGAATACCTTGGGGACAATTGTTTGTGCGTGTAGTTTCCACGCCTGCCATTGGTGCAACCAAGGCTCTGCTCCAAGAATTTATCAACGGAGCCAACAACAAATCTTCCAGCGATCCCTCCAAACTTGCTGGCGATACCAATACCCAAACTTTGATAGCAGACGCTGCCGTTCAAATCGATGAATTGGAAACCATTTTGTATCGCAACTTTGATGTGATGGTGGATATGTCTTCCAATCAGGGTGGCGTGCCTATGCTTGATAGAGTCAAATTTCGCTACGAAGCCTCTTTGGTTATTGAAAAATGTTTAACGGTCGTCGATAAACTCTTCGCCAATGCTGGGGGTGGTTCAGTGTTTAAAGGGAGCAAAATTCAAGATCTTTTCTTAGATGTGCATACTGCTCGTGCCCATGTTGCCAATAATCCGGTAAATTTTGGACGCAACTATGGGGCCATGCAATTGGGCTTGGAAAACACCGATTATTTTGTCTAATTACAAGTGGTAACCACCGTCCACTGGCAGACAGTGGCCGGTAATATAGCCTGCTTGACTGGATGCTAAAAAGAAAGCGGTATTGGCAACCTCTTCGGCCAAACCAAAACGTTTAAGAGCAAGCGTGGCCATCACGGCCTCGTGCCACTTATCATCAAAAAAGGAGTTTTCTTCGTTGAGTAAGCGATGAAAGATTCCTGCATCGATCACTCCCAGAGCAATAGAGTTAGCTCTGACTCCATGGACTCCTTCCTCTTTGGCGATGCCTTTGATGGTATGCTCGATCGTAGCCTTAGGTGCAACGGAGAGCACATCTCCTGGAGGATATTTAAATAATCCTGCAGAACTAATAAAGACATAAGATCCTTGAGATTGTCGCAAATAAGGCAGTGATGCCGAGACCAAATTAAAGAAGCCATTCACATCTTCATCCATTACTTTACGCCACAACTCAGGAGTAATATCGGCGATAAATTTCTGAGGAATGTTAAAGCCTGCAGCATTCACTAGGGTATTAATCCCTCCGTGTTTAGCTGAAAGCTCATCCATCAACGAGGTAACTGCTGCTGCGTCTTGGTTGGCGAGTTTTACGAAGCTTACCCTCTCACCTAACTCTGCTTGCAATGCTTCTGCAGCCTGCAGATTGCTGTGATAGGTAAAGACCACGGTTGCACCATCGGCAGCGAAACGTTTAACGCAGGCACTCCCAACACCGCCGCTGCCTCCAACGACTAGTACACAGCCCTCACTAAAGTGTTTATCCATGATCCATATTATCGCCAATCCAGAGAGGGTTCGACAAGTTTTGGCTAAGCTCTGCAATAAAGGCTGCCGCATAAGCGCCATTGATCACTCGATGATCGTAGGATAAAGATAAGGGTACATAGGTTCGATTGACGGGTTTGTTATCCAGGAGACAGACCTTGGTAAAAACCTTAGAGATGCCCAAGATCCCAACCTCAGGAGGATTGATGATGGGAGTAAAAAACTTTCCGCCAATACCGCCGAGCGAAGATACGCTAAAGCTGCCACCTTGCAATTCTTTGTTCGTGAGCTTTCTGTTTTTGGCAAGTTCAGCCAAACGATTGACTTCCTCACCAATTTCTAAAATCCCAAGTTGCTGAGCATTTTTAATGCTGGGCACAATCAATCCATAAGGAGTATCAACCGCCACGCCAATATTGAGGTAGTTTTTAATAACCACGCCGTCTAAACTCTCGTTCAAGGAGCTGTTGAGTAAGGGAAATTTAAGCAAAGCTTTGCATAAGGCCTTGATAAAAAATGCCAGGGGGCTAATTTTGGTATAGCGCTCTTTTTGGACTGCTGCGCGCGCTGCTAATAATTCGGTAATATCAGCCTCATCGTGCTGGGTAACGTGAGGAATATTAATCCAAGAAGTGTGCAAATTCTTGAAGGCAGCTTTTTGAAACTTTGTGAGGGGTTCTGCTGTAATCTCCCCCCATTGGCTAAAATCAATATCGTACGAAGTAAAGTCAAATGCTTTGGAGGTAGACGGAGCAGAAGCTAATTTTTGCTTAACGAATGTGTGCAAGTCGGTTTTTAATATTCTTCCCTTAGGACCCGACGGAGACACCTCGCTTAGATTAATGCCAAACTCTCTGGCTAATTTTCTAACCGCAGGCCCAGCGTACACTTTGCCTGTGGTAACACTCTTATACTCAGAAGTAACTGCTGCAGGAGCTTGTGGGGACTCAACAGCACTGCTGGTATTATCTGCAACAACCGCAGTTGGCGATGCTTCTGGAGTCACTGGCTCACTGACTTCGAGATCGACCAGCAGCATACCTTCTGAGACTTGTGCACCTAACGATTGATGAATTTTAATTACCTTACCTGCTTGCGGGGTAGGTACCTCCATGGCAGCTTTATCGGATTCAAGCACCACCAAAGGCGCTTCTGCTTCCAAAACATCGCCCTCTTTAACGCACACCTCTATAATTTCTACCTCAGCGCTTTCGCCAAGATTTGGGATTGGCACACTCAGAATGTTGGTTTGAGACTCGCTGACTTTTGGCAAATCCTCAGCGGTCTTAACAGAGCTCTCTGGTGTTTGGATTTCTGCTGCAACATGCTCTGGTGTATCAGCGGTATCTGCCTCATCAACCGTTTCGATTTCAACGAACTGTACTCCCTCACTCACACCGTCGCCCACGTTAACTAAAATACTACTGACCGTACCGCTTGTATTGGCGGGAAGTTCCATGGCAGCCTTATCAGATTCTAAAACTACAATAGGATCCTCTGGTCCAATACTGTCGCCAGGTTTAACGCAGATTTCGATGACCTCTACTTCAGCAGCATCACCTAAACTTGGAATCGAAATAATTTTTTTTGCCACAGGTTACACAGTCCAAGGATGAGGTTTATCTGGCTGGTGATTGCTAGCACTTAAAATGTGCTCCAGTTTGTTGGCATCAATTGAGCCCGCTTTGAAAAGGGCAAAGGCTGCGGTGCGCACAATGGCATCGGCATCGACTTCAAAAAATGCTCGCAGTTTAGCTCTGGAATCGCTGCGACCATACCCGTCGGTCCCCAGCGTAAAATAGGGCGCTTGAATCCAAGGGCGAATTTGCTCTGCATAGGCTCTGACATAATCGGTGGCAGCGACCACTGGCATGGCTGCAGCAGAAAATTTACTTTCTACAAAACTTTCAATCTCGGTATCGGTTGGATGCAGCATCTTCAATCGATCGCTTTCCATACCATCTTTTCTGAGTTGATTAAAACTGGTCACACTCCAAATTTCTGCCTCAATCTCAAACGCTTTCAGCAAGTCTGCAGCGCGAATCACTTCGTTCAAAATAGTGCCCGCTCCAAGCAAACGAATCTGAGCTTTGGGTGATGCTTGAAACAAATACATCCCTTTGATGACATCGGCCTCTTGTGAGCTATCGAGTGCAGGATGCGCATAGTTTTCATTCATGACCGTAATGTAGTAAAAGCAATTTTTGTTCTGCACGTACATCTCATCGATGCCGTGCTTAAAAATTACTGCCAGTTCTGAGCCAAACGCAGGATCGTAGGAAACGCAATTGGGGATCAAGGCCGAGAAGAGATGCGAGTGCCCATCTTGGTGCTGCAAACCTTCACCGTTGAGGGTGGTGCGACCAGCTGTTGCACCCAATAAAAACCCTTTTGCTTGAGCATCGCCGGCAGCCCAGGCTAAATCCATGATACGTTGAAAACCAAACATGGAATAAAAAAGATAAATAGGGATCGTCGGAAAGTTGTAATTGTAATAAGAAGTAGCCAAAGCAATCCAGGCAGAAAATGCACCGGCCTCGGTAATACCCTCTTCCAGCATGACCCCGTCCTTGCTTTCTTTGTACCACATAACCTGATCGGCATCTTCGGGTTCGTACTTTTGCCCTTCGGCCGAATAGATGCCGATTTGTCTAAACAACCCTTCCATACCAAAGGTTCTGGCTTCATCGGGTACGATCGGAATGACGTGCTTACCGATGGCTTTATCTTTAATGAGATCGGTCATCATCCGCACAAAGACCATAGTGGTTGAGAGCGCTTTGCCTTCAGAGCCCTGCTGGTATTTGGTAAAAATGTCTGGACTTGGAGCCTCTAAGGGTTGTTCATCAAATTTGCGGATAGGCAAAAAGCCGCCCAGTTTTTTACGCGTTGCTTGCATGTACTTAAATTCTGGAGAATCCTCCGCAAAGCGCAAATACGGCAAGCTTTCCAAATCTTTATCATCAATGGGAATATCAAACCTATCGCGAAAAGCTTGAATGTTTTCAAGAGTTAATTTTTTGACTTGATGGGTGGTGTTGTCCGCCTCCCTTGAGCCTGTGCCGTACCCCTTGGTGGTGAGCGCTAAAACTACCGTCGGCGCCCCTTTGGAGTTTACTGCCTTGTGGTAGGCTGCATAGACTTTGTAAGGATCGTGCCCACCGCGATTAAGTTTATAAATATCCTCATCCGTGAGATCTTTGACCATTTCAAGGACTTCTGGATTTTGCCCAAAGAATTTTTCACGGGTATAGGCTCCGCCCTTAGCCTTAAAATTTTGCAATTCGCCATCGACGACTTGGTTCATCAGTTCTTGCAATAAACCTTTGGAGTCGCGCGCTAAAATGGGATCCCAATGCCTACCCCAAACTACTTTAATGACGTTCCACCCAGAGCCTCTAAATTCTCGTTCGAGTTCTTGGATAATTTTATGGTTGCCTCTGACCGGACCGTCGAGTCGTTGCAAATTACAATTGATGACAAAGATGAGATTTTCTAAGCCTTCTCGCCCAGCCAGGCCAATCGCACCCTTGGATTCTGGCTCGTCCATCTCGCCATCGCCACAAAATACCCAGACTTTGCGATCCTCACGGGGAACCAAATCCCGTGCCGATAGATACCGCATAATATGTGCCTGATAAATACCCATGATGGGGCCTAAGCCCATGGATACGGTGGGGAATTGCCAGTAATCGGGCATCAACCAAGGATGAGGGTAAGATGAAATTCCCGGCTTTTCTACCTCACGCCTAAAATTATCGAGATCTTGCTCGCTCAAGCGTCCCTCTAGAAAAGATCTGGCATAGATACCGGGTGAGCTATGCCCTTGGTAGTAAATAAGATCGCCCAGACCTTGATCGTACCCTTTGAAAAAATAATTAAAGCCGATATCGTAAAGCATGGCTGCAGATGAGAAAGTGGCAATGTGGCCGCCAAGCTCATCGTCATTCTTGTTGGCTCGTAACACCATAGCCAATGCATTCCACCTTATGTAGGAGCGAATTTTGCGCTCCATAAAGAGCTCACCT
>VMBT01001902.1_pt1 | contig 10730 bp, 12 predicted proteins | sample 4404301 | NCBI WGS metagenome assembly VMBT01 (sample SAMN12238535, study PRJNA552566) | marine metagenome | isolation source: Coastal seawater | place: USA: coastal Georgia, Sapelo Island | collected 2008-08/2009-08
GCAGTATTTGGGGTCTTTGCACTTCTTTACTTTGCCCGCTCCAGATAAAATCACGCCCTCAAGGTTACCAAAAGTTACATCTGCTTGGCGCAAAATAGAATCCACGCCGCTCAAGACATTTTTACCTTGATTAGGTGGTAAATAGGATGAGCTGGGAAAATTTGTTCCCAACATCATATCTCCAACACCAATAACGGTGACCGTTTGGTTGGAATCAGTCTTTGCCACTGCTGAGTCTAACACTTGCCCGTGGGCATACAAATGAATGAAGACAAATCCTAAGAGAAAGAGGCTTTTCAAATTGTTTGAATGGAATGGAATATCAAATAATATCATTTGTCCTTTGCGACTAGATGCCATAGGATAAAATTACAGTGAACTTTTTCAATCACATCATGATTCCACTTTTCTTCTCAAGAAGACCTAAAGCGGCTAATCGGCCACTTTCCATGGCGGCATTCAGAGAACCGTTAAAGAGAACGTCTCCAGCTAGGAAAATATGGTCTGTTAGTTGACTTTCACTGGGCGCTGCGGTCATTTTTAGATGAGTTAAATCCGGCAAAGCTTCGGTAATTTTGAAATTTGCAATGTGCTTTATCCGTTGAATGCCGCAGTACGCTTTCACTTCTTCCTCAATGGCTTGGGTAAGCTCTTGCTCGGTCTTTCCATTGTCTTTTAGTGTGGTTACAGATAGCAATTGCCTACCTGAAGCATCTTGATATGCATACATGTTGTTGGCTAATTTCCCTTGGTCCGCAACAAGTGCAATGGTTCCTTCTGGAATATTGGATTTTTCTACTTCAAAATAGAGACAGGTACAGGACTTCCATTGAACGGTTTGATCATTCATATTGGAAACAAGGGCAGAGGCATTTGCCGTTATAATAACCCCACTATGAATGAGTTCTTGTCCATTTCCCAATGTGATGTGCTCATTAGTCACTCGTTTTACTTCTTGACCAAACTGGAATTGGGTAGTTTTCAATTTCCCCTTGAGTTGCTCACTTATGGCTCCAATGCCCTGCTCTGGTATGGTGGCATAACCTTCGCCAAACATCTTATAGACGAATTCAAACATTCTGCTGGAAGTGCGTAATTCCGGTTCAAGGAAAATTCCTGAAAAGAAAGGACGGAAGAATCGATTAATGATTTTTTCAGAAAACCCATGGGACCTTAAATAATCCAACGTGCTTGTTTCTGAGCTGTCAAAAATGGCATCTAGGGATTTTTTCTTTAGTCGTCTGCTTAATGCCATGACTTTTACTTTATCTCCAATTGAGCCAATATCCGCTAATAGAGTGGGCACCAATAACCGAATATTTCTTAGGGCATCTCCTATGAGGAAACGTTTGCCATCAACATATATCTGTGAACCCGATTCTAACCTTCGTAACCGAAGCGCATCGAAATCAAGATATTTATTGGCTAATGGATAAGCGCTAAGAAGAACCTGAAAACCAAGGTCTAAATGGTATCCGTTTTTTTTCACCGTGCGCACTCGTCCACCTACGGCATCTGATTTCTCTAATACCACAGGAGTGTAACCGGCTTGTTCAAGCTCATAGGCCGCTATTAATCCGCTAATTCCTGCTCCAATGATGTATATGGTTTTATTAGAATCCATGACTGTTACTGGCTTGTTTCATGGATAAAACCAGCTAGAACCAAATTAGTTTGCGCCCTAAAGCACTTCTTTAGATTGGCTAAAACCGAACGGTTCTGTTGGAAATATTTTCGTCGTATTTGCGAATGAACTTATCAACGTTTTCTTCAACAAGATTCCAATCGGAATCAAATACGCCTTCATTAATCATTTGTGCCATGAGGATTCTTTGATGAGACTTGGATTCAAATTCTTTTTCTGAATCATTGAAGAAGACTTTCACATAGTCGTCATCAAAATAAGAAGGTGTTTCATTGTCATTGATCCGGAAGTACATCATTTCTTCACCAGTATTTAGGTCAGAGACATAGAAATACCCAATAGAATAGCGCAACTTCAGTACTTCTTTTTTCTGCACAAACACATATCCCTTTTTGTATTTAAACTTCACGTCTTTGTGAGTGAGCTGCTGCGCGCAAAGGGTGGCAGGTGCAAAAAGGCAAAAAAGGACAAGCAGTGACAGGTGTTTCATAGCGGTAAAAAATTATCACATAAAGTTACTATGCACTGGAGCGAATTCCAATTACATTTTATGGAGATCGTAGAATTGAACAACGCCTTTAAAGTTGGTTTTAGAACCTACTAATAGGGATACAATTTTCTTTTCACGGAATAAGACATTCATGTCGTTTAACCCCATGCCTTCTTCAATAAAAACAGGATTAGTGGTTGCTATTTCTGAAGCTATTAAGGTGTTTGGTTCACTGCTATGTGCAATGGCTCTCCGTATATCTCCGTCTGTAATGACCCCTTCAACACGGGCATTTCCTCCAACGCATACAAGTCCCAGTCTACCTTCGGAAATCTTAAGCAAGATGTCATGAAGCGCATCTGTTTTTTGAACAAAAGGTACTTGAGTAGTCATCAAATCTTTTGCTTTGGTCAGCAGGCTTTTCCCTAAAGTTCCACCAGGATGAAACTGAGCAAAGTCATTTTCAGAGAATTTGGTGAGCTCCATGATGCTCGCACAAATGGCATCACCCATCACAAGAGCAGCTGTTGTACTTGTGGTTGGCGCTAAGTTGAGCGGGCATATTTCTTTATCCACTCTACATTCCAAATGAACTTTTGATAGGCCTGCAAGGGCACTCTGATGTGAATGGGTCACGGCAATTACATTTTGCGTCCTGCTGTATTTCAATAGATTCATGAGCTCTGGGGTTTCACCAGAATTGGAGAAGGCAAAAATCACGTCCTTTTCTTCAATCATTCCTAGGTCGCCATGATAGGCTTCACCAGGGTGAACAAAAAATGAGGCAACCCCAGTACTTGAAAAAGTTGCGGCAAGTTTACGCGCAATGATTCCGCTTTTACCCATTCCTGTGAAAACTAGCTTACCCGTGCATGACATGATAAGATTCACAGCGGCTTCATAGTCGTTACTATCATGCTGAGCCATATCCAATAAGGACTTGGCCTGTGCTTCAATAGATTGAACCGTGAGTTTATTGATGCTCATGAATTTTCTTTAATACTTCTTTAAATACAGCATGCCCTCCTTTGGTTTCAAGTGTGGTGTCTGCCATTTCTTTAAACTCTTCAGCGGCATCATTTACAGCATAGAGCAGTCCACACTCTTCACGAGCAGAACAGTCATTGACGTCATCCCCTATGTACAAGACTTCGTTTATCTCTAGTTGATAATCATGGCGTAGCGCTCTAATCACATCTGCCTTATGATTCACGCCCATGTGACAGAAGTCAAAACCCAATTCATCCGCTCGCTTTTGCAAAGCCATGGAGCTGCGCCCACTAACCACGCCAAATTTTATTCCCATTGCTTTGATTGCTTTGATTGCTGTGCCGTCTTTGACGTTAAAGACTTTGAGCTTTTCGCCGTCACTTCCGTAGTGCAATCGTCCATCAGTAAGGACACCGTCACAATCTGTAATTACTAATCGAATCATATCAATTCTCTAACAAGGGCATCTAAATCTGATAGCTTCAGCATATTTGGCCCGTCTGAAAGTCCTTGGTCTGGATTGGGATGGGTTTCTAGGAAAAAGGCATTGGCCCCCCACAACTTGGCAGTTTTTGCGAAAAAGGGAACATAGGCCCGGTTACCACCTGTTTTACCGTCATTACCCTGTGTTTCTTGAGCCGCATGCGTACAGTCCATAACTACATGGTCAGTCAACGTCCCCAGCTTTTGTATATTCCTAAAATCAACCACCAATTCACTAGGCCCATAAAGGGTTCCGCGTTCGGTGAGCCATACATTTTGATTTCCGGTAGATTTCACCTTGTCCACGGCATACTTCATCTTCTCAGCATTGAGAAATTGAGCTTTCTTAATATTTACAATCTTTCCTGTTTTACCAGCAGCAATGAGCATATCTGTTTGACGACACAAAAACGCAGGAATTTGCACAATATCAACGCGCTGTCCGTATTCAATAATTTGCTCAGGTGTGTGAAAATCTGTGGTAATGGGTAAGCCAAATTCTTGGCGAATACTTTCTAGCATGGCTATACCTTGCTCAATGCCTGGTCCTCTAAAACTGCTTAGACTCGTTCTGTTGGCTTTGTCAAAACTGGCTTTAAAATACGTTTCCACACGGTAGGTGTCTCTAATACGAACAAGCTCCTGCGCTACTTCGCGAAGAAGCTCTATATTTTCGATGACACATGGTCCGGCAATGATTTTCATGATTTACTCCATTCGGTTTTGTGAAGACTACAACGAAAGTATTCTTCATTCCGTATTCAAATGTAGCGAATCAGCAGGGAAGAAGAGATGGATGCCAATGATCATTAGCAACTACGGGCAAGTTCGAACACTACATAAGTGGTGAAAATTTCCTCGCTTGCATAGGGTTGGTAGTCGATTTTTAAAACGATTTGACTTATTGAAGAAAATGAAGCAACATCTTCTTTGGTGCGCACGTGTTTTACATATTGGTAATGGTATTTACCACACTGCTTTTTGACTAATTTTTTGAAATTCTTCGCAGTAATTCCGGGTATTGCAGATTGTTGTTCTTGAGAATATTTGGCAACATCAAAGAGGTCGTATTCCGTATTCAACAGTTTCCAATCAGACAGATATGCGGGGGATTTAAGATCGCAGAAATCACCGTCACCGCTGATCCCAAAGGTACTTATGTATTGCTGGGAAACGCTGAAAGTCCCAGAATCTGCGTCCAGCATTCTGAACGTTGCAGCGCCAAACAATACATCATTACTGAGTAGCTGTATAGATTGATCACGGTCTAGATATATGCTCAAACTGTCGCCACGTTTCTGGTAATCCACACCTTCGCGGAGCTTGTCGGATAATTGATTGAAAAAGGGTGAAGCTAGAGCGAATCTTTCAAAATAAATCTTTGGGCTGCTTACCTGTTCAAAATGGGCACTACTAAAACGTCCTTGGGCACTCACTGCCACTCGGCAGATATTTGTGGTTTCGTCTTCATGAAAATGCAGATCTACCAAAGGGTTATTTTCTCCAGGACTCATGATCTTAAAAATGGTAGAGAACACAAATTCATGACCAATGCGGTCATAGAAATAGGGGATAGAGGGTGAATACCTTCTTGATTCTACTTCATGCGCAATGCTACCGGCATAGTAAAATTGGTCGTTTAGCAGTATGCTTTCAATAGGCACGCCCTCCGGTGTAAAGCTCACGGCGCGGAGCTGACCAAATTGATCTTCCACCACTAAGAGTACAAATTTCTCTGAGACCTCTTGAATATCTTTGGCTTTAATCTCCTTGAAGAAATGGGGGTTCAAATATCCGTATGGATGCCTGCGCTGGTCGCGCTCGTCTATTTTTTCATGCATCACGGTGACTATTGGAATGGAATCCATTGAAGCCAATGATAAAGAGGGAATAGAACCCTCTAGAAGGCCTTTTAGGCTCGATTGAAAATCAAAAGGCGCCTCTTCGGAATTTGTTGTGGTTTGCCCTGAAACATTCTTTGCCAGCACCATGATAAGGGCAAGAGTAAAGCCAATACCCATTCTATGCTTACGATTCGGGGTCATTTTAAAATGCTCTTTCTAATCCTTCAATTGCACCAAGCATCTTATTCATCTACGACTACAACTTTCTCAACGCTGCCGTCACTATAGATAAAGATTAAAGGAACATTTGCTCTTAATGCGGTTTCTCTGCCGTAGAAGTCTATAATTTTCACCAATTCTTTACCCGGACGGTTGAAGTCCTCTATTGAATTGAGGCAGGGATGGTTTTGATTTCCTATAATCTGAATCTGATTCAGGCCACTAGAAATCCGCTCATTGAGGTATTCCGCCACACCCTTTTTTACATGCGCTCCAAAGCTAGAATCTACGGCATGCAAAAAATCGGAATGTTGGAATCCATAATCCAAAGAATAATAAGGGTCCGATTGAACGGCATTGCTTATATCTAATTGTTTTTGTTGAAGGTCAGCATACCAGGATGAGGTATTCAGGTCGAACAGCATGTTGTCCAAGTAAGCATTAAATACATCCTTGTAAAACGGGTAAGAAAGTAAGCGCTCAATCAGAGGTCTATCCGTGTTGTGCCAGGCGTTCAAATCTCTGTTTGCCCAGTCTATGCCCGTCCAATCAATACCAAAGGTATTGTCCATATCATACTCTATAAAGACGAATTTCCCGTCTGAAGGCTTTTGATACAAGTAGTAATTATTATGGTTGTACGCATAGCCGTCCCAATGTCCAATTAAGATTTCTGCTGCCAGGGTTTTAAGGTACAGATCCACCTCAAAATTGTCCTCAATAAAGCAAGGGAAATCTGCGTTACTGATGTTGTTGAGTGTGTTTATGAATTGAATCAATCCAGAATAATCATTCGCTGATTTATTGGTCTTTAGCTCATAGGGACCGTAGTAAGCGGAAGGGTTGCTCCCTTCATATTTGAGGTCTGCCCCCCAGGTGCATTTGTATAAATTACCTTCATCATCACCGGGGAACCTCTTTTGAAGAAATTCGTCATCTATATGTTCTACATTCAAATAAAGGCCCTTGTACTGACCGTTTATATATAGTTTCACAAAGCTTGTTCTAGAGCTTACCAAGGAATTATTAGTCAACGTAGTTAAGCTCATCCAATAGCGAAGTAGGGAGGGATCATTGTGTTGCCCCACTAGATTCATTTTTTCAATACCCTTGAACTTTTGACCGGAAGTGAATTCGTTAAAAGACACTTTAAATCCCTTTTTATTAGCATTCCTAGAGGTATTACCGCGCACTCGAAATCCAATATTCTGAATGGTATCGGAATAGCTTGCAGAAGAATATTGAAAGGTTGCAGCAAAGTGATGGTCGCTATATAAACTGTCTCCAAGTAAGGTGATTAAGTCATTTGGATGGAGTTGAATATGTACTTCAGCAACTTCATTTTGAAGGAAGGCTTCATTATTAGCTGGATGCACAATAGATTGACCAGTAGCTGCATTCAACGTAAGAATGATAGCTATAAAAAGTGCAGCGTTCCTCATAAAAATCTATTGCTTGTAATTAGAGTCATGATTACTCATAATCTGCATGGCCACATCATGGAGGTCGGTATTAAAACCTGTATTGTACGTGCTTGTAGACAAGTCATAATTATAAATACTATTCATCCAGATTAAACCACCCGTCTCCCTAACAATATCGCCTTGGTGGCCCTTTGTATCGGTAAAAATAGAAGTTGCACGCGACCCCATTCTGTTGATGTTGTCCAAGAGCAGCGAGTCTTCCCACATTTGATGTAATTGGAAGGTTGCCCAACCTGTTGGAACAGTAAAAATTGTGGTGTTGGGAAATTCCACTCGTAATGAATCTACAATGTTCTTATGGATCCTATCGTTCACATAATGGTCGTATAATTCTTCAATGGTGTTGAAGCCATAGTGTGATGCGGTAGTATCCCAATAATCTGGATAATCAATGGTGGAAATGGATATAAAAACAGTGAGGTCTGGATTGTTTTGCAATGCATAAGCTATCCATGCGCTGAATCCTTCCGTATAATTATCGCTGTTGTGCCCGGAAGTCATTCCGAAGATATCAATGTTGCCTTGGTCAAGTGCTGCTTTGATGGCCATATGTTCGGAGGTGGTTGAATCCCTCCAAAAGTTAATAGCTCTCCCGTTATTACCGCCTCGCATAACTATGGTACTGTTATGATTTTCAAAATTAGTCGCATCGGTGATGTCGTCTAGTTTTTCAGCATATGGTCTAAAGAAGCTGTTTCCAATAAGCAATAAATTTTTGCCTTGAGGGTTTTGAACTCCTGGCTCCTTATTGCATGACGTAATTAAAGCTATTAAGGCAATTAAATAGAGTGTGAATTTCTTCATGGTTTCTTCAAAAGAAGTTATTGACCACCAAGATAATCATGATTGCTTCTATGATGGTCATTTATTCATTGGTGTGCAATAATTACACCATGATATCAAAATTTAAACAGACCCAACTAGTTTGATGGCGAAGCAATTCTTTTGGATAGAAATAATGAGCCAATAGCAGCAGGTATTGCCAACCATCCTAAGAGAATGAGACTCCCTCCGGAAAGATATACAGCACCCATCAATGCTTCTATGGGATTTGGACATGAAGAAGAAAATTCACCCATCCAGATACAACGCATAGTGTTGGCAAGTAAAAAGAGGTACCAATGTGTCCAATGACTGAGCACTCCAATAAAAAACCCACTAAAAATTAATCGAGCACGGGAAAAATTCTTTGGCAGAACAATGAAGAAATAAGAAAAAAGGAATGCTGTTAAGAATCCACCTGCACCCGTGGTAATCCATAAATACTCCCAACCGTTTCCATGACTTTCGGGTACAATTAAAAAGCCAGCCAAAGAGGAAATGAATCCAAATAGCGCGGCATTGATTAAAGCATAATTCTTACCCATTAGAGTTGCCAACCCGCTTTTAAGTACCATCCTAAAGACTTACCAAAAGATGAGTATTCGGCACCCGTCTCGAGCACAATAGTTTTATTGGATTTGAGTTTTTGTTGGATTTGAATTCCAGATTTAAAAAACACATCATTTAAAATGGGAAACCTTGAATTCTGTAAAACGTCAAAATCAGAATCATGCTTTATGGAAAGAAGCGGCGATCCCGATAATTCAACGGTTTCATCAAATGAGTTTCCTTTGATACGAACATGAGCTAAAAATTGGGGACTCAAGCCTCCAACAAAAGCAAATTCACTCTTTTGAAAATTCAAAATATTCCATTCAACAGAAACAGGTGCTTCCACACAAAACTGACTCAATTCCCAATGGTCAAAATAATGAACCTCTGAACGTTTAAAAAAGCTAATAAACGCGGTCCCTGTTTCCTCACCATTCTTGTTTTTGTAGGTGCCATAATTTACCGCGGCACCTAAATTCAAATCTAACTTTTTAGAGTTGTATAAGTTAACATCAGCTCCAACCCCTGCATCCAACTGAGTTAGGTATTTTGAATTGGGTTTATGAAAAGCTCTTGATTGAATGTAGACTTTTGACTCCGTTTGTGCAGTTAAAGAAAAACTTCCTAAGAAAGCAACAGCAAGAATGATAGAGGTTCGCATAAATGGGGTTTTGAAATAGGTCAATTTTCAATGACACTGGTGATTTTCAAAAACAGGTTGGGTTTATCTTGGAAATAGTTTTGATTATCTACCGTTTTACTAACCCCACCGATACCCGCATTGCAAGTGGCTTCAATTCCTTGTTGATCAATTTCTGGACCGTATTCTATCCAGGTAAATGTGGTAGTCACATGGTCATAGTTTTTATCTGTAGCAGCATTATAATGTAAATGTGAGGTTGACGAATGGGCATCTGGCGGTGCTGTCCTGCTCCAGGTTTCGCACTCTTCATGGGAATGAAAAACTAATTCATTACCCGTGAACTCATAGTTACCTGAAGTGTCTAGGGTGTATGCGCCAACAGTTATTGTATACGTGGTAGCTTCAGTTGTAGCACATTGTGCCAAGACAAGAAACAAGGGTAAAGCACAGAATAAAACGCGCTTTTGGGAAGTAAATAGGCGGCTCATGACAAAGGTATTTCTTTGCTTCAACATAATGATCAAGCAATGTGCTGTAGAAATTTACATTAATCTTCCTTAAAAGGCCAGCTGATTCTAAAAATTCTCTAAACCTTTAATTATTGCAGCATGCTTGGATTCATAAAAAAACACGGCATAAGTGGCAATGTGTTTTGCCCTTATACCGTGTCCAAATGAGCAAAGGTTATTCTGAAGATGGGTTTATCTAAAATAACCTATTCGCATCTTCTTTAATTAGATTGAATACGGGAAAGAAGAGTGATGCAGGTCAATTTTTAATTGGCCATTTTTCAAGGTGTAGCCAAAAGTGTATTCTACTTTAGCTTCATCTCCGTTGAGATCCGTGAAAAAGTAATTTCCCATGGCAATAGCACGATTCTCTTCAAGAATAATATTTGAGTTTTCAAAGCGAACTTTGGTCCACGGATTTATTGCAAAGCCCTTGTCCTCCGCACATGCACGATTGTCACCTGCAATAAAATAAGATTCTGCTTCCGCCTTAGTCGGTCTAAATTGTTCCACTGCACATTTAGTGGGCTTAAATAAAACTGGACCATTTTCAAATGAATAGAGTTTGTCAAGGAAATCGCTAGTAAAAGACTCACATTCTTTTCTGCTGTCCTTTAATGATCCAATTTTTACTACACCAGCGCCCCACTCATTCTGCGCTGCAACTACTTGTTCTTTAGTTATCATATTCGTTGCTAATAATTTATAATTCTTAATCGGATTTAAAATAGTAAAATTCTCTAATAATTAATGGAAAAAATAGATGAGGTGTTGCGAAAGGTGCTTCCTTTTAGAAGGAGTGATGCAGACTCAGCTGTATTTGATTCTTACCCCAAGAATCCGTGGTTTGATTCATCACGCCCAATTGGACTTTAAGTCCATCTTGAATCACATAACCAACAGCACCATACAACCTGTTTCTATCAAAAAATTCAACAGTGTTTCCGTTTCCAACAGTTCTTTGACCATTCATGAAAAGTTCGTTATACAACCCCAAGTAAATGGTATTTCTTTCCATTTCAGGTTTATTCAACGCAATGTTTAAGAAT
>VMBT01001903.1_pt1 | contig 10729 bp, 8 predicted proteins | sample 4404301 | NCBI WGS metagenome assembly VMBT01 (sample SAMN12238535, study PRJNA552566) | marine metagenome | isolation source: Coastal seawater | place: USA: coastal Georgia, Sapelo Island | collected 2008-08/2009-08
AAGATATTAATGTTTTAATCCTGGGAAAATTTTCCGTTTTAGCACTTTCTTTTGAATCGCGGCAATAGGATCAAATCACGACTTATTTATGTCTATATTTAACTTAAAAATATTGATGATGTAAAGATTTATATGTATTTTCTAACTTGGGTATTTGCTTGCCCAGTACTTGTCTAATACAAAGTACCAAACACTGTTTAACAAAGGCTCTACAATTGCGTCCGTTATAGCTGCAGAGAAGCTAGCACCAGTAAAATACATCACGCAAGAGGCTGCAATAACAAAATGGCCAATTGTATATATGATTGTTCTTATGATAGTTCCGCGATTAGCTTGATACACTCTCTGAATTGGTGCGTTAAAGAGCATTACTGATTTTTTAATTTGTTCAATCATATTGTTTCAACTATAACAAAAAAATCATAATTGAAGATAGTTAAATAACCATTTAATATGGCAAGATGCTCAACCCTGAAAAACTCATAAAAGAACTGACACTTAAAGAAAAGATTCAAATTTTAAGTGGTTATGATGCTTGGTATACCCATAAAATTGAAAGATTAAACATCCCAAGCCTCAAAATGTCTGATGGACCTAATGGTGTCAGAGGTGATGGAAAATCAGGTAAGTCATCTGCATGTTTCCCATGCGCTATATCTGTTGGATCAACATGGAATATGGAACTTGTTAACGAGCTTGGACAAGAATTAGGAAATGAAGCAAAAGCAAAAGGTGTAGATGTTCTTTTAGGTCCGACTATTAATATCCACAGACATCCTTTAGGGGGAAGACACTTTGAATGTTTTTCTGAAGATCCTTTTTTAACAGGGAAAATAGCTATTGACTATGTAAACGGTGTTCAATCAAGAGAAGTGGCTGCATGCTTAAAGCATTTTGTTGGTAATGATACAGAGTTTGAAAGGTACACAGTTAGCTCAAATATTGATGAAAAGACATTAAGAGAAATATATCTTCTTCCTTTTGAAATGGCTATAAAAGAAGCCAATGCTCAAGTTGTCATGAGTGCTTACAACAAACTAAATAATATTTATTGTAGCTCGGATGAAAACCTCCTTATAAATATTTTAAAAAATGAATGGGGTTTTGATGGTTATGTTGTCAGTGATTGGGGCGCTGCAACTGAAACTATTGAAAATGCATTAGGCGGACTTGATCTAGAAATGCCTGGCCCTGCTAAAACATGGGGAGAAAATTTACTCAAAGCAGTTAATGAACAAAAAATATCAATTGAGATGATTGATGACAAAGTAAAAAGAATATTGAATGTATTAAATTTCTCTAAAAGATATGAAAATCTAGACAACCAATCAGAAGGCGTTGTTAATTCAAGTTCACAGCGACAACTTTTAAAAAGAGCTGCTCAAGAAGGGATGGTTCTATTGAAGAATGAAAATATCCTTCCAATGAAAAAAGATATTTCTTCAATTGGCATTATTGGACCAAATGGAACTAAAGCTCAGATAATAGGTGGTGGGAGCGCAACTCTTGTGCCCTACTATGAATCACACCCAATTGAAGCTTTTAAAAGCTCTTTGAATGACAATACTTTAATTCGATCCTCAAAAGGATGCCATACCTATAGATACCTTCCTGAAATAAATAAATCACTTACAAAAGAAGATGGGTTTTTGGTTGAATACTTTAATGTCACTGAGGATGGGAATGATTTCATTTCTAGCAAGGTTTTAACCGGAAGTAAGTTTTGGATATTTGAGGGTTTTGCAAAGGATATTATTGGGGGTGATGAAAAGCCCGATATTCTTGTTAAATTTTCTTGTACTTATACTCCAAACATTACTGGAGAACATAACTTTGAAATTTTTGCGATAGGAAAAAGTAAATTACTAATCGATGAGACTGAAATAATAGATAACTGGACTAATACTTCTCCAGGAGATGCATTTTTTGCTCATGGAACTGCGTCAAAAAGAGGTGGCAAAGTACTTAAGAAAAATAAAAGTTATAAGATTGAGATTCAATATAAATTTGAAGGTAATTTTCCTGCTATTTACATAGGATGTCAGCCACCAGATAAAATTGATTTAATGGACGAAGCACTCAACATCGCAAAAGAAGTTGAGCAAGTAGTATTAATGGTTGGTACCAATTCAGACTGGGAAACTGAGGGGAATGACAGAGTAGATTTTAATCTCCCTGGTAAGCAAAATGAACTTATTGAAAAAGTATTAGAAATAAATCCTAATACAATAGTTGTTTTAAATACTGGCTCACCAATAAATATGCCATGGATTAACAAAGCGAAAGCTGTTATTCAATCATGGTATGCCGGTCAAGAATATGGCAATGCTCTTGTTGATGTTTTAACTGGGGCCACAAACCCATCTGGAAAGTTACCGACAACATTTCCAGTAAACCTCTCAGACACTCCTGCTTTTGAATCCTATCCCGGCAAAAATTTACAAATGGATTATGATGAAAAATTATTGGTGGGCTATAAATGGTATGACAAGAATTTAATTGAGCCTCTTTTCCCATTTGGCCACGGTTTATCTTATACAGAATTTGAATATTCCGAATTAAAAATTAAAAAGGGTATGAATGATAGTTTTATTTGTTCATATACGATCAAAAATACTGGAGATACTTCCGGTTCTGAGATTTCACAATGTTATGTGCAGCCAAATGAAAGTGACAACAATGAACCAATTAAAACACTTCAGGGTTTCGATAAAACATTTTTGAATCCAGGTGAGTCCAAAGAAATTGAGATTGAATTAAGTAAAAGAAATTTCTCCTCATGGGATTTATCAAAGAACGACTGGGATATTAAATATAAAGAATATGATATTTTGATAGGATCTTCGTCAAGGGATATTAAACTGATTGAAAGAATTAATTTATAGTTAATTGTTTAATTTCTGCATTTGTTAAATTAAGGCTTGTAGCAAAAATAGAGCTATTTAATTCGTTAATAGTTCTTGGTCCAATAAGTGGGAATATTGTCTTTGAAGATTGCATTACATACGCAAGAGCGATCTCTATTGGTTCAACATTCCTTTCTGCTGCTATGTTAAAACAAATCTCCCTTTTTTTTAGATTACTTTCACTATGCCAAACTCTTTTTTCTTCATCCATGGATGGATTTGAAAAATGATCACTTGTAGCTATTTCTTTTTTCTTAATAAAAAAGCCTCTTGCAGTGCTAGACCATGGAAACAATATGATATTGTTTTGATCAATATAATCTAAAAAATTATTATCAATAGCCACACAACCAGGCCACACAGGATCAATCATTTCTGCAAGACTAAAGTTGTTACTTAATATAGTGAAAGGTTCCTTATTTTCTTTAAGTGCAAAATCTCTGGCTTGTTTAAACCTTTCTAGCTTCCAATTAGAGGCACCAATTTTATGAATAAGACCTTCGGCTTTTATTTCATCAAGAGCATCAATAAATTCAGATACTGGTATATCGTTGTTGTCCCTGTGGAGACAATAAATATCAATTTTATCAAGATTTAATCTTTCTAATGATTCGATGATTTGCGGTTTAATACATTCCGGTCTGCAATCAGGTGTATGCGCCCCCTTGCCCAAAACTAAAACCTCTTCTTGAACGCCTCTAGAATTAATCCAATTTCCTAAATATTTATCACCCATGCCATTGTTATAAATATATGCTGTATCAAAAACTCTTCCCCCTGCTCCGTAAAAATAATCAAACATAGCAAAAGCATGAATGTCTGAAGTTTGATTGTCGCAACCAAGAACTAACCTAGAAAAATCTTTATCAAATCCATCGATTTTGATTCCCTCAAGTTTTTTATTTTGGGTAGAAAAAAACTTTGATTTAATAAGTTGAGAAGTCTCTTTTGATTCGTGAGGGCATTTAATACCAAGCTCTTTTCTCCATTTATCAAGCCACAACATTATGCTTTGAGAATCAGCATGAGATATTAAATCAGATTCCAATTTATTGTTAAGAATACATTCAGAAGCGTGATCGATTTCTCTTGTAAAAAGCCCAACCTCATCTTTGTAAGAAATTTCATCAACAAGTTTATTTTTGGAATAAACCTTTATTGAAGAATGTCCGTCTTGAAATTGACCACAGTGCCATGGTTGGCTAACACTTAACTTATAGTCGCCACTAATAATTTCTAAGTTATTTTCATATACCTCATTAATGGCGCATGAGATATTAGCCTCAATATTTTCTGAAAACACAATACGAGCTTTTGAATTGCTATCAACACCAGTCTCATCCAAGTTACCACTAGCTTCAATGCTTATTGGGTCCGCATACGGTTTTTTTAATATATGTCCTGCTAATAATTTACTCATTGATAAGGGATAACAGCCTACATCCATAATAGCTCCGCCTCCTAACATAGGGTTTCTTAGTCTATGGTCTTTAGGTATTTCTGCATGAAATCCAAATGAGGCATTAATTTCTACTTTTTCATTAGTGCCACACAGGCTCTCAATATTTTTAAGAATATTAAAAGTTTGTGGGTGTGTTCTGTACATATAAGCTTCCATTAAGAAAACTCCATGATCTTTAGCCAGTCCAAATAGGACCATACTTTCAATATGGTTCATTGCAATTGGCTTTTCACATAGGACATGTTTGTTGTTCTTTATTGCTTGCAATGCATATTCAAAATGTGAACTGTGAGGTGTTGCAATATAAATTGCATCTATTACGTTTGATGCAACCAGTTCATCAATTTCATTTATACCGGCAACATCGAATTTTTGAGAGAATGTTTGAAGTGTCTCTTTATTTCTTCCAAAAACAGCAATCAACTCTGAATGATTGCAATGCTTTATTGAATGCGCAAAAGCGTTCGCTATTGAGCCAGTTCCAATAATACCCCATCTAACCTTAGACATTTTTTAGCTTTCTTAAATTAATCTCATCAATCAATTTTTTATGGAACTCTCTGTCAATTGGATAAAAATATACCAAAACAAAACTTATAAAAACTCCAATAAGAGGAATAAGTGACATTAAATCTTTTAAAGATTCTAAGGTTTGCTCAGTCTGAATTTCATTAGGTTCAAAACCTATATTCGTTAGTATCATTCCTAAAATTACTGCAGCGAATGCTATTGCTCCTTTCTGAGCAAAAGTCATAAAACCATACAATGAGGATTCAGTCCTAATGCCAGTCTTCCATTCACCATATTCAATAGTATCTGGTAGCATTGACCAAAACAAAACGCCAGTAGCACCATTTGCAAAACCAATAAAAGACAAAATAAATAAGAGCTCATTAAGCTCTGCAATTGGATAAAGATAAAATATACAAAATCCTATGAATAATAAAGTCATAGACAGCATCCATGTATTTTTCTTTCCTAGAATTATTGCTAAAAAAGCCCATATAGGTATTGCAGCAAGATTGGCTCCACTTAGAACAGCTAAGATTGTGCCTTGATATTCATGAAGGCTCAGGGCATATTTTGTAAAATAAATTAGATTGTTATTAAACATTAAATACGTTGATATCAGAATTAATATAGCTGAAAAAACTATCCAAAAAGGATAATTATTTGTTACAGATTTAAAGACATTTTTAAAACTTGGCAGTTCTTCTTTAGTAAATTCAAAAGATCTTTCTTTAACAAAAAATACAGTTACTGAAAGAATAGCTACAGCAGTAAAACCTGCAATGAGGCCAAGATATACAAAACCTAAAGCTTCCTCACCTCCCCCAAAAAATAAAACAATTGGGAATGCAAGAGCAGAAATTGAAAACGTGCCGGCGGCTGCAGCTAGCATCCTTGCGGTAGTCAATTTTGTTCTCTCATCACTGTCATCAGTAATTCTTGCGGTTAACGAAGAATAAGGAACACTTACAACTGTAAAACAAGTTCTATGAATTAAATTTACCAGCAATAAAAAAATAAATAAGAAAGTTCCTTCAAATGGAGGAACCCATAAAAGAAGTACAAAAGACAGAGCTAATGGAACTGAACCATAAAATATATAAGGTCTATAACTTCCCATTTTTGTTCTAGTTCTCTCAGCCATATAACCCATAAATGGGTCAGTAACTGCATCCCATGCTATGCCTAGGGCATATATCCAGCCAGCCATTAATGGCGAAATTCCAACAACGTCTGTATAGAAATAAAGGAGATAGAGGCTGACGCCACTCCAATATAAACAAATAGCATAATCACCTATTCCATAGGCAGCCCTAGTTTTATTTGCACGAAAAAATTCTTTAATATCGAGATTAATGTTCATATTAAAATTTTTTAATAGCTTGATGTTCTAATGTATATGAAAAAGCTATGTATTGCATGTCTAAAATATGTAAGACTAGTCTTATGGCCTATCAAGAAGGATATTCAGAGAATAATGGTATTAAAATATTTTATAGAGATTATGGACCAAAGGATGCCACACCGGTTCTTTTAGTCCATGGGCTTGGAGCACAATTAGTTCATTGGCCTGAGCATCTAATAGATTTTCTGATAGAAAATAACTATAGACCAATCACTTTTGACAATAGAGATTCCGGGTTATCAACAAGATTTATAAAAAAACCATCAATTGTTTTAGGTTACCTAAGATATTTTTTTAGATTACCAATAAAGTCTGAATACACTCTTAATGATATGGCAAGAGATGGTGTTAATCTTTTAGATCATTTGAACATCAATCAAGCACATGTAATAGGTACTTCCATGGGAGGTATGATTAGCCAAATTATTTGTGCTAAATATCCTCAACGTGTAAAAACTTTTACTCTCATAGCCTCAACAGCATCTGTACCAGGGCCTTTGAATGGAGCTACAAAAGAAGTACGAGATATGATGGTTAGTCGATCACAGACTACAGACCCAACTATGGATGAGGTATATCAAAGAGAACTTAAATGGGTTGGGCTAATTGGAATGGAGGGCAAAGAGTTAGATACTCCTAAATTTAGAGAGGATACTATAAATAACTTTAATAGAATTAAGGATGTTAAAGATGGGTTTGGTTATGCTAGGCAACTTACAGCGATTCTGTCTTCAAAAAATAGAATTAAAAAAGTTAAATCAATTAAAGCAAAAACACTTCTTATTCACGGAGAGCAAGATCCAGTCCTGAATGTTAAAAATTCTTATTTAATGAATGAGCTTATTCCAGATAGCGACCTAATTGTCATTCCCAACATGCGCCATTTAATTGAAGAAGAAATTCTTGATCAATTTAAAGACAAGCTAAAAATTCACCTTAAGACTTAATTAAATTAAGTACATGTTTTCCTATAGAAAGACAGCTTGTTACACCTGGACTTTCAACTCCTTGAATATTTATAAGTCCATCAACCCCATGATCATTGAAGTCCTTTATGGAAAAATCCTTCATGGTTTCATTAAAATTTTGTAACTTAGGTCTTATACCAACATAATCCGGATGAAGTTTTGTAGAGTCTAACTGTGGCCAATATTCTTTAATAGATTTAATAAATTTATCTTTCAAATTTTCATCAAAGCTAAAATCAATTTCATCAACCCAGGTTATATCAGGTCCAAACCTTATCTGACCAGATAGATCAAAACCTACATGCAAGCCTGAAGAAAATTCATTTGCAAGTGGGTATACCAAAGTGGTAAATGGATGGTTTCCATTGTATTTAAAATAATGACCTTTTGCATATTTTATTAAAGAGAAGTCTTTATCATTTAAGGCATCAATTTTTTTTGATATTACATCTGAATATAAGCCGGAAGCATTAATAAGATAATGGCTATCTATCTTATAACTAGTCCCATCGTCACATGAAATCCTGAAACCTTGTTCAATCTTTTCTGCGGAAATAAAGGTTGTATTGAATGAAATTAAACCGCCATTATGCTGAATATCACCCTCCAATGCACTAACAAGTTCAGGCACATCAATTATTCCTGTGTTGGGTGAAAAAATTGCTTCTTCTATTTTTAAATCTGGATAGATCTCTTTCATTTTTCTATTAGATAGAAGATCAATCTCAACCGTATTTTTAATTCCTTGGTCATAAATATTATGCAATTTTTCTATGTCATTTTTATGTGATGCGATTACATATTTACCAATTCTTTTATGATTGATTCTTTTGAGATTGGCATACTCATAAAGCAACTCATTACCCGAAACGCAAAATTTAGTTTTAAATGAATTTTTTGGGTAATAAATTCCAGCATGGAGAACCCCGGAATTTCTTGAAGAGACACCCTCTCCAGCTCTTGATTCTTGTTCCAGAACAACAACAGAATATCCTTGTTCGCTGCAAAACTTTGCAATTGATAAACCAACTACGCCAGCGCCTATGATGGTTACATCAAAAAACATATTTAGATCATTAGATTAAAGGAACTAAAGGTATGTTGCAGGAAGATATCAGAAATAGACTGAATAATAGTATTAAAAATTTCATAGTTTGATTCTGCCACAATATCAGCATAGGAAGAAATATATTTTTTACTTTGTAAATAAAAAGAGCCCTACAAAGGGCTCTTGATATTTAATAGCTATAAACTATTCGGCAAAATCTAGCCCTTTAGCAGCTTCAACTTCTCGTTTGTTAGGGTTCACAGACTCTCTAAATGGAACATCTACAATTTCAGCATCAACTGAGACTCCTGGAGTTTCTGAGTATTCATCAGGAAGTTTAACTTTGTATTTAGTTCCTACTTCCGAAGCCTCCCATGGCACCCATGCAAGGGCAATATTAGTCTCTAATTCAGGTGACCACCAAGGAGATGTTACATAACCCACCTCTTTATCATCTGTATCTGTAACTAACCAAAAATCAGGAGCATAGTTTGTAATCTCTTTACCACCAAGAGTAATACCAACCATCTTCATTTTAAATGGAGCATTTCCTTCATCAATTATTGCTCTTTGTCTTTCAAGCTCTTCTTTACCAATATAATCTGATTTTTTGTTACGAGGCACTTGATAGCTAAGGTTGACTTGAAATGGTGAGGTCTCATGATCAAGATCTTGTCCCCAAGATAAAATTCCTGCAGCAATTCTTCGATGATGAGCAGGAGCAATAACCATTAAACCAAACTCTTCACCTGCTTCAAGAACTGCATTCCACATTTTTTCAGCATTTGCGTGCGCATCACGAACATAGATTTCGTAGCCTTTTTCACCGGTGAAACCAGTTTGACTTATGACACAGTCAGCTCCGCCAACTTTACATTCCATAAGTCCATAGTAAGGAATTTCTCTAAGCTCTTCACCAGCAAGTTTTGCCATTAAGTCTTCAGATAATGGACCTTGAATTTGTACAGGACATACATCTATTTCATCAATCTCAACGTCATATTTTTTAGTAACGTTTACACCTTGTAACCAAAGCAAAAGATCGCTGTCTGATATTGAGAACCAAAATTCATCTTCTGAAAGTCTTAATAAAACCGGATCATTAAGAACCCCGCCTTTTTCATTACATAAGATGGCATATTTACCATGCATTGGTTCAATTTTTGTAGCATCACGCGTTATTACATAATCAGTGAATGCCTCAGCATCAGGACCTTTAACTCTTATTTGTCTTTCAACAGCAACATTCCACATAGTTACTCTGTTAACAAGAGCTTCATACTCAACCATCGCTCCGCCGTCTTCAGGTCTTACATAACCCCTAGGATGATAAATACGATTATAAACTGTTGCTCTCCAGCAACCAGCTTCATGAGATAAATGCCAAAAAGGCGATTTTCTTACACGTGTTGAAATTAATAGCTCTGTCTTAGTTGGTCCGCTTTGTCTAAGATTTATTGGAACTATTCTATCGCTCTGATCCACACTTGGATGATTAGGATTTGTCATAATTACCCCCCTTGTAAATTATTAACATTTACCAAATTAAACGACATTTTATTTGGTTTGTAAATCAAAATTTTTAAGCTATTTTTTTAAAAAAAATTATGAATATATGCAATATTTTTATAAAAAAATTTGCGCTTTTAACACTAATAATTTTGGATAAATTTCTTTGATATGTATAATAATTAGACTTATTTTTTAGTGTGCTATGAATAAAAAATTTTTAATTACTTTATCCTTAATTTTATCAACTTCAGTATTTTCTTTAAGTAGTCCAAACGAAAGTACAGCCAGTGAGACTGATCTTTTGGTCTATAAAAGTTCAACATGTAGATGTTGTAATGCATGGATTGTGCATATGAAAAATAATGGTTTTAATAATGTCACAACTAAAGATGTAACAAATCTTGGGGATATAAAAAAACAATATAAAATTGAAGATGAGTATAGATCTTGTCACACTGCAGTATCATCTGATGGATATATTTTTGAAGGTCATATACCAAGTGAATATATAACTCAATTTCTAACCGAAAAACCTGCCAATGCTTTAGGCCTATCAGTTCCTGGAATGCCACACGGGTCTCCTGGCATGGAAGTTGGTAATCATTTTATGCCTTATGACGTTCTAGTTCTTTACAAAGATGGAACTAGCAAAGTATATGCACAGGTAAATAGGTAAAATATAGTTTTTTAAGAATTAATTCTTCTATAAATCTCTTCTTTTAATAGCCACATTCTATCCTGACCCCAAACATAGAATGGATTCTCATCATTTGCATCTGTTATTTTGAAGCTTGGGACGCCCCAGCAATTGCCTGAGTACATGTCTTTTAAATTATCATCTAAAACTTTTTTCCAATCATTGGTTCCTAGTTTTTTAGAAATAATATTCCAATCAAGACCTAACTTTTCAACTGTAGA
>VMBT01001907.1_pt1 | contig 10716 bp, 9 predicted proteins | sample 4404301 | NCBI WGS metagenome assembly VMBT01 (sample SAMN12238535, study PRJNA552566) | marine metagenome | isolation source: Coastal seawater | place: USA: coastal Georgia, Sapelo Island | collected 2008-08/2009-08
TATAGGACTGGGTGTATTAGAAAAATGCTTGTCGCACATAAGATCACAAATAACATTGCGAAAAAAAATGGCGTGAGCTTACCTTTAATACTTAAATTTTTTTGATGTTTTTGTGGCATTTTCCCAAACGTATCTTCTAGATTATAAGGTAGCTGATCTAGTCTATTTTTCAAATGCCAGGCAGCTTGAAAGACTAAATACTATTTTTGAAGCTAAATATTATAATTGTTATAATTATTTTCTGTTTTCCAAAATACCAGAAGCTAGAACAACACCTATGGAAACTAAAATAATTCCCAAAAATTTTACTGATGTTATATTTTCGTTCAAAAAGATCACTCCTCCAATGAGAGCTAATACAGGTGTTAGAGCCCCAAAGGCAGCTGTTTGAGGGGCGCCAAGTTGTTGAACAGCAAAGTTATATAACAACATTGCAACAATGGCGATCAAAATACCTTGAAGAAAAATCATTGAAATGATGTCGAATTTTGATGCTTTAGCAAAAGTTACATCACCAAAAATAATTAAAGTTGGTACTGCGATTACAGATCCCCAAAAAAGTCCAAATACCAAGCCAATCAGTGGGTTAATTCCACTTTTTCTGAAGTAAACAGAATACATAGACCACATTCCTGAACCTGCCAAGAAGAGAAAATGCCCCTTCCAAGTCTCTGCATTACTTACTTTTAGAATACCGTATGATCCAACCAAAAAAGCTCCAAACAGAATTATAATCAATCCTAAGGATCTTAATTTTGTAGGCCTTTCTCCGACAATTATGAATGCAAACAAAGCGGTCCAAAAGGGTAGCATGCCTGGTGCCAAAGCTCCTGCATCAGAGGCAGGAGCATAGTATACTCCACTTGAAATTAAATAGGGAAAAACGGCGCTGGCACCTAATGCAATCATTAATGTTCCAATGATTGACTGTCCTTTTAGAAGAATACCCACTTTTAGTATAAGTGGTGTCATTATTATAAAAGCAGGTACTAATCTTAAAACTAAAACTTCATCCACTGTGAGATTTCCGCTTACAGCAAATCGAGTTCCGATAAGAAAAGTTGCCCATATTGTGACAGTAGCAATAGCAGCTACGATACCAGCAAAGTATAATTTTTTCTCACCAAACATGTTTTAACTTACCAAAGATCTTCACGATCGGCGTTAAGCTATTTATTGGCTGCAAGCAATATTAGCGACAATAAAATGACGCCTAGTAATTTGTTTTGAATACACCTGGTAATGAAACTTCTAAAAGTTCTAAGTCTTTGCTTATATTTGAATAGACTGTCATCAAGTTGGGAGGAATTACAAATGCGTCTCCGGCTGTTAATTTGTTAGTGGGTTGCCCATCGGCCGCAAGCGTCATTTTTCCCTCCATCACAAAATTGAATAGAATATCGCAGTCGTGTTTCGTTGGTTTGATGGTCTTTCCATTGGGTCTTATGACCTGGACACCAGCAACATTTTTGGTGTTTTTAGCTATAGTTGTATCACGACAAATAAAACCGGGAATTCGAAAGTCTGTCCACTCTGCCTCATCAGCTTTATTATGAACGAATTTTTGTCCACTATATTCTCTCTCTGGATTAAATTCTTTCGTGGGTAACTCCATATTATGGTCGATTGTTGTCACATGTTCTGCGGGCACACCAATTTCAATAACTTCTATATTATCACTCGCATACAGTACTTTATGCCGAATTTCCGGAGGTTGGATGACGCAATTACCAGCAAAAAGTCGGAAAGGTTCACCCTGATCTTCATAGACCAGATCTACCCAACCTTTGTAACAAAAAATTAATTGAAAACCCACGGTATGATAATGAACTGTATCGGGAACTGGACCGCCGTCGGGAATTCGAATATGACTGGCAATGATTGAGCCTCCCAACCGATTAGGTATGAGGTCTCTGTAATGCATTCCTGCCCGGCCTATTATCCAGGGAGCTTGGTCTATTAATCTACGAACTACAAACTGATGTTGCGTCTCCGGTAAAATAAGGGGTGGGTTTTTTTCAATAAATTTAAATTGAGTGCCATTTGGAGCTTTAAGTTCAGTTTCTCCATTTGCAATCTGCTTTATATCCTCGACTAACAAATTTATCTTGGCGGGGCCAATCTGAGCATCTTTATCAATACAGATTGAAATGCCGTGGCCAGAAAAAACGGCTACTCGTGGGTCATCAGCCGGATAAATCGTATCCATTCGCATATTTAAAATTTTTGTGAAAAAGGGGATATCAGCTTGTAAATCCTTTGTTGGAATAACGCACTGAGCATCAGCAACTAACATTAAATTTCCAATACAATTTTCAATAGATTAAGATATAAATTCAAAAGTAGGCCGGTCAATTAGATTGGTATGGAATTTTTAACCACGCCATGTTCTGACTGGACCGCAGTCCATGTGGACAAAATTTGACCGATAATATCTACCAACTCCGCCACCATTGCATTTAGCAGCAGCTTTGAAAATTTGCTTAACACTTCGAGACGATAATCGAATGTCAGCAGCTTGCCCGCTGATATGCAATGAATCCCTTGCAACCGATCTGGATCTACGTCGAAGCATGGCATTAGTTTTAGCACTTCGATAGCCTGACAGAAGCGTATAGGGCTCATCTGTGTTTAGAAGATTATGACTTGCAGCAATTATATCAATAGTACGTCTATCGATTGATTTCACCTCGTTACGTCGCCAATCTCTCATAACGTAGCTAATTTCGTCCAGAACCTCAGGGATATACTCATTATCGATACAGTATATACCTTTAAATCTTTCTCCTGTTCTTCTTGAAATCATATTAATACTACGGATATTTCCAGCCCCACGCAAAAAGCCGGCAGCTTTTGAAAAGGTAGGCGCAGCCGTTATTACTGAAGCGGCAAAAGCTCCAAGAATAAAACGTCTAGACAAATTATGACTATTTACATTTTCCAAAACGAACCGTTAAATTGCCCACAAATTTTTCTGCAACAGAAACTAAAGCAGGTTATTGCATAAAAAAACTCAATAAAAAAGTAAAAATTTAGGAAAATTTATCTGTAACCCAATGAATTAAAATAATTATGTCTTTTTTTGGGTGTTTAAGAATATCTTTTGATATACAAAATTATTCGCAATATGTTTTTAACTTTTTGGGTTTATGCAAAAGCACTTATGGCGTATTATTTTTATAAATATTAAAATAAAAACCAAATTGGGGTAGTATCTTGGCAAAATACATTCTTCATGCGCTTTCTTACAGAGCTCTAATTGTTTTCTGTTTTTTATTTTATGCCTCAAGCTCCTTTGCAGTGGTAAATAATGATGAATTTAGAATTTCTTTAATAAATTCTCTCTCAAAAAATTCTGAAATAATTCGATTTTACCAAGACAATGATTTTCAGCCTCTTTGGGTCGGAAACGAGAGAAAAGCCAGAGAACGAAGATCGTATTTTTTTAAGGAACTCAAGAATGCATCTAAACATGTTTTACCCGCTTTGCGATACGATTTGGATTATTTAAAAAGACAAGCGAGATCGGCAAAATCAAGTTCGGATTTTGGTTTAGCAGAAGCTCTTATAACACTTAAATTTATTGATTATTCATCTAATCTTCAAACAGGAGTGCTCAAACCTTCTTCTGTTGATAAAGAGATCGTTCGAAAGGTCCCTTATAGAACCACTACGGCATATTTGGAGACAATACGCTCTGTATCTCCAGCAGATTTCTTTAGAGGACTTCAGCCTCAATCAAAGCAATATTCTCTATTACTTCAGGAAAAACTGCGTCTTGAAAAAATAATTGCAAAAGGAGGATGGAATAGTGACTTGCCTGATGAATTGATTAGGCCGGGTGATCAAGGCGAAAAAGTAGTACTTCTTCGAAATGCAATGATTAAGCGTGGGTATTTGGACCGCACTTCTTCTGAAGTATACGATGGGAATTTACGAAGAGCTGTTCAATTATTTCAGCTTAGACATGGTTTGGCGCCTGATGGTATTGCTGGTCCAGCCACATTTTCAGAGATTGCGAAAACAGCTCAAGAAAGACTTGCATCAGTATTGGTTGCTCTGGAAAGGGAAAAGTGGACTAATTTTGATTTTGGGTCACGACATGTCGTAGTTAATTTACCAGATTTCTCAACGAAGTTGTTCGAGAATGGCGCCCTTATTTTTGAAACAAGAAACGTCATTGGGACGCCTGTAGATGAGCAGCGAACGCCAGAATTTTCGGATGTTATTGAACACTTAATAACAAATCCAACCTGGAATGTTCCGAAGTCAATTACGCTGAAAGAGTATCTGCCTGAAATGCAGGAAGATCCTTCGGCTCATGATTATTTGGAGCTAATAGACCTTGATCGTGAAATTGTGCCAAGAGAATTAGTAGACTTTAATGAATATGATGAAGATACTTTTCCTTATGATCTGAAACAATTCCCCTCGATAACAAACGCTCTTGGCTTGGTTAAATTTATGTTTCCTAATCAATACAGTATTTATCTTCACGATACACCTTCAAAGCCGTTATTTGATTTAGAAGTAAGGGCGTTTTCCCATGGGTGTATTAGGCTTCAAAAACCTTTCGAATTTGCATATGAGCTTCTTAAACCTCAGACTGAAGATCCAAAGACCACTTTCAACGATGCAATTGCGACTGGGGAGGAGACTGTAGTCTATTTAAGACAACCTGTCCCTGTACATCTCATCTACAGAACAGCATTTGTTGATGAATTGGGAGTAATCAATTATAGAAGAGATATTTACGGACGTGACGCAGCTATCTATGAAGCACTCATCAACGCTGGTGTTCAAGCGGAGTCATTTTCTGGTTGATATTTAAAGTAAATTTTTAAGTAGGGCAGAAATGGAATTTACCGTTCAAGAAATAGCCAAGTCACTTGAAGCTGAGTTTTTTGGAGATCCAAAAATCAAAGTTACTTCGATTGCAGAACCCAGTTTGGCATCTGAGCACGATATAGCTTTAGCAATTCATCCTAAATACCTTGATGATTTAAATAGAACTTCAGCTGAATGCGCTCTGCTCACTAAAGGAGTAGACTGGAGCCAATATGGTTTGAGGGCAGCAATATTAGTTTCTCGGCCCAAGTTTGCAATGTCTACGCTTTCTGCAATGGTTGACAGGGGACAGCATTATAATCCTGGAATTCACCCATCAGCCATTATTGACCCAAGCGCACAAATTGGAAAGAACGTTCTGATTGATGCAATGACTGTGATTTCATCAAATGTAAAAATCGGGGATAATTCGACTATAGGTCCGCAATGCTACATAGGCGCTAATACGACTTTAGGAAAAAAATGTTATCTTCGGGAAGGAGTAAAAATTGGCTCCGACGTTTCTATTGGTGATCGGTTTATTGCGCAGCCTTCTGCCATTATTGGTGCTGATGGATTTTCTTTTGTAACAGAGCAAGTCTCAGCAGTAGAAGAATTAAGGGCTGATTTGAAAAATACTGAGATAAATAAGACTGCCCCCCAAGTTTGGCATCGGGTTCATTCTCTTGCCGGAGTAGAGATAGGCAACGATGTAGAGATTGGAGCAAATTGTTGCATTGATCGTGGTACTGTGCGGCCTACAAAAATTGGAGATGGTGTAAAGACTGATAATTTATCTCAAATAGGGCACAATGTTCAAATAGGAGATAACACATTAATTTGCGCCCAAGTAGGAATAGCAGGTAGTTCCGTAATTGGGAAAAACGTAGTTTTAGGGGGTCAATCTGGTGTAAGCGATAATATTTTTGTTGGCGATAATGTGATAACAGGTGGAGCTACAAAAGTACTTTCGAATATTCCTTCTGGTAGAGTTATGCTAGGGTATCCAGCCATGAAAATGGAGACACAGCTTGAAGTATACAGAAATTTACGTAAGCTACCAAAATTACTTAAAGATTTAAAAGATCTTAAAAAAGCCGTTTTCAAGTCATCCAAGATAGATTAAACGCATGCTTAGCTGATTGTGGGGAACCAAATAATATGGATATTGGTGCAAAAGTAATCGATATCATTGCCGAGCAGGCAATACTTGAACCTGATGATGTTACATTGGAAAGTACTTTAGAAAGCTTGGGAATTGATAGCATGGGCTTGGTGGAGAGTATTTTTGCAATAGAAGAGGCTTTTGATATCCAAATACCATTTAATGCTAACGATCCATCTGATGGTGATTTTAATATTTCTTCAGTAGCTTCAATTATTTCTGGTATTGAAAAATTAGTGGCTGAAAAATCTTGAACCGAGTTGCTATAACCGGTGCAGGTACAATTAATTCTCTTGGTCATTCGGTCAAAGAAACACTTGAAAGTATGGCCGATGGCTCTTGTGGTATTGGAGCGCTTTCTTTTCGTGATGTTGATCGTCTAGATATTAAAATTGGTGGGCAGGTTAAAGACTTTGTGCCGACAACGGTATTTAATCGCCAGCAGTTATCATTGTATGACAGGGTTACTCAATTCACACTAATTGCTGCCAAGGAAGCAATAAAACAATCTGGAATTACCTTTTCGGGTGAACTTTCAGCTAGGTCGGGCGTTGTTTTAGGAACTGCAGGTGGAGGCGTCAGCACCTGGGATGATAACTACCGAGCTGTTTACGAAGAGGGGAAAAATCGAGTACATCCCTTTGTTGTTCCAAAGCTTATGAACAATGCTGCCGCCAGCCATGTTTCTATGGAATATAATCTGAAGGGACCGTCCTTTACAGTGTCTACTGCTTGTGCAAGTTCAAATCATGCGATGGCCCAAGCCTTTCAAATGGTTAGGTCAGGTTTATCTGATGTTATGATTACTGGTGGTTCAGAAAGTATGTTGTGTTTTGGAGGAGTAAAGGCTTGGGAAGGATTGCGCGTCATGAGTAAAGATGCCTGTAGACCATTCTCCGCAAATCGAAATGGGATGGTTCAGGGTGAGGGGGCAGCAATTTTTGTTCTCGAAAATTTTGATAATGCAAGGAAACGAGGAGCAGAGATTTTGGCTGAAGTCATTGGTTATGCCATGTCCTCTGATGCTAGTGATATTGTTATGCCGTCTAAGCAAGGAGCAGCCCGAGCAATTAAGGGTGCATTAATTGACGCACAACTTAATTCAGAAGAGGTGCAGTATATTAACGCGCATGGCACTGGAACTGCTGCTAATGACAAAACAGAATGTGCCGCAGTTGCTGATGTGTTTGGTAAGCATGCCGATAACTTAATGATTTCTTCAACTAAATCGATGCATGGTCATGTAATTGGTGGTACTGGAGCGATTGAACTGCTCGCTTGTATTATGGCCGTTAAAGATGGGATCGTTGCTCCGACAATAGGCTATGAGGAAGCTGATCCAGAGTGTGCTTTGGATATTGTACCTAATCAATCTCGGGAAGCAAAAGTGGATGTCGCATTAAGTAATGCCTTCGCTTTTGGAGGGCTAAATGCGGTTTTAGCTATACGGTCTGTTTAACTTCTCTATAAGTGATGTTTAATGATTATTTTCCATCCAAAATCAAAAGAGAAAAATATTGAGCTATTTTGAATTTGTCAGATCAAATATAGCTTGGTTGTTGGCAGGTTTCATTTTGGCTTTAAATTCAAGTTTTGGCCAAACGTTTTTTATTTCGATTTTTGCTGGAAAAATTCAATCTTACTTTGATCTCAGTCATGGAGATTGGGGTTTTATTTATATGGTGGGTACCTTAGCTTCTGCTCTGCTGATGGTTTGGGCAGGAACTTCAAGCGATATTTTTAAAGCCCGGTCCATTGGTGCTTTGGTACTAGTAGGTCTTAGCATTTCTACTCTCTTAATGGCTTTAAATCCTGCTGTTTGGCTATTGCCGTTTTTAATATTTCTTTTACGGTTTTTGGGCCAGGGAATGTTACCCCACATTTCATCTGTTTCGATGTCGAGATGGTTCATATCACAAAGAGGGAAAGCTTTGGCTATTTCTAATACTGGATATGCTTTGGGTGAAGCTTTTCTACCAGTGTTCTTTACAATACTAATGCTGAGCTATCATTGGCAAAACTTATGGATTGTGGCGTCCTTATTCTGTTTGCTGATGGCGCCAATAATTTGGATGTTGTTGAAAAACGAAAGAACCCCTCAGTCTTTGGCTAAAGAAGTAACCGCCCTTGGCTTGTTAGGAAAATCTTGGACTAGAAAAGAAGTCATAAGTCATCCCTTATTTTGGTATATGCTTCCTGCCCTTTTAGGCCCATCAGCATGCGTCACTTCTTTTTTCTTTCAGCAAGTATATTTTGCGGAAATCAAAGGTTGGACGCACTTACAATTGGTTGCCTTATTTCCCATCTACACATTTGTAGCAATCGTCTTCAATTTAATATCGGGATGGGCATTGGACAAATATGGTTTGGATCGGATACTTCCTTCGTATCAAATACCCATGGTTTTTGCATTTGTATTATTTTACTTTGTTTCGACGCAATTTGGGTTGGCGTTAGGTTTATGCTTTTTAGCTGTCTCAGCGGGTGCAAATTCAACATTACCAACTGCTTTTTGGGCAGAATATTACGGCACTCAATTTCTTGGAACGATCAAAGCATTGGGTACAGCTATAATGGTTTTAGGATCAGCCTTAGGTCCAGGATTGACCGGTTTATTGATTGATTGGGGTTTTGGTCTTGAGTTGCAATATTTAATTTTTGGGTTTTATTTTGTCATCTCAACTTTTTTGATGTTTGTTGGTATAAAAATTTATTCACCAGATAAAATAGTCGAATAGTTTGCACAGCCTTTTAGGGCAGCAAAGTCATCCAAAATAACTTGGACAGATATTTTTTTCATAATTTCTGAGAACTGGCCACGCTGATAGAAATTTTTTTTGAAATTGTCTTTCTTTAGATATGGCATCATCGCCCTTGCGACGCCACCAATTAGATAAACTCCCCCCAAAGCCATATTCATTAAAGCAAAATCGCCGAAAGCTTGTCCAGCAAAGCCAGCCAATTGATTTCCTACTTCCTTTGCTTGTAAATCTCCCGCTTCTGCAGCAGCTAAAATATCTGCTGGAGAGCGATCATTTCTTTGATTTAAAATTTGATCTAAACGATTAAGGCCTAATCCTGCTAAAATATGTTCGTATGATACAAATGGAGAATTTTTCTCCAAATGTTTTATTATAGAGTTTTGCTCTTCATTTGCGACAGTAATACGAGCGTGCCCATATTCTGAAGCTGGTACAAAAGTACCAAAAGCTGTTTTATAGGCTATGGCGACATTGAACCCTGTGCCCATTCCACATACAAGTTTCGTATCACTTTCTGATGTGGAATGACTGCCATCGATTAATTTTTCTAAATCTTTAGGATTAATGAAGTCTAACGCGTATCCCTGCGCTTGCAGATCATTTATTATTAAAACCTTTTCCACATTCGCAGCAGTTTGAAGGGAAGATACTGTTATTTTCCAATTTAAATTGCTCATTTCAACAGTAGTTTTTGAAACTATTCCAGCTGCGGCAACACACATTCTATTGATTTCTAAGCCGTCTTTAGTGGATAGGTATTTTGTAATTATTTCTTCAAAATTTTTAAAATCAGAATTTTTGAATTTTACAACGTTTGTTAGTTCTATTTTGGAATCTTTTCGAGAAGTGATAGCCACCGCCAATCTCGAGTTTGTTCCTCCAATATCTGCAACTAAAGTCTTCAATAGTCTTGGTCCAATAACTTTTGACAGTTATGTCTAGTAAGAATAAACAAGCTCGACTGCAAGTCTATAAAATGGAAATTTTTTTCTAAATTGATGAGCTTTTTACTGTTTAACATTGGTCTCTTAATGCTTGCGCGCTACTTTGATAAAAAAAGGTTTAGAAGTTAATGGCCGAGCAAAATCATATAGAAGTCCGCGGGGCACGTGAGCATAATTTAAAATCCGTTGATGTTGATATCCCTAGAAATCAGTTCGTTGTAATTACTGGTTTATCTGGTTCTGGGAAGTCTTCTTTGGCATTTGATACAATCTATGCTGAAGGGCAGCGTCGGTATGTCGAAAGTCTTTCGGCTTATGCTCGTCAATTTTTAAATATGATGGAAAAACCTGATGTTGATCATATATCAGGCTTGTCGCCGGCTATTTCAATTGAGCAAAAAACAACTTCAAAAAATCCAAGGTCTACCGTTGGAACAGTCACTGAAATTTATGATTACTTGCGTTTATTATTTGCCAGAGCTGGCACACCCTACAGTCCAGAAACTGGATTACCTATAGAGGCGCAGCAAGTGCAGGACATGGTTGATAGGGTTCTAAATATGGAACATGGGACCAGAGCATATTTATTGGCACCAATTGTAAGGGATCGTAAGGGCGAATACAAAAAAGAGTTTCTTGAATTAAGAAAATCAGGTTTTCAGAGAGTTAAAGTGAACAGTGTATTTTATGACTTGGACGAACCTCCAGTTTTAGATAAGAAATTTCGCCATAATATAGACGTGGTTGTGGATCGCATAGTGATCAAAGAAGATATGGCTACACGTTTGGCTGATAGCTTTAGAACAGCTTTGGATTTGGCGGATGGGATCGCTATTTTAGAAACAGCGCCACACGAAGGTGTTTCCGAAATTGAGCGCATCACCTTTTCTGAAAATTTTGCATGCCCAGTAAGTGGTTTCACTATTCCTGAAATTGAACCTAGGTTATTTTCCTTCAATGCACCGTTTGGAGCCTGTCCTGATTGTGACGGGCTGGGTAAAGAATTGTATTTCGATGA
>VMBT01001909.1_pt1 | contig 10709 bp, 9 predicted proteins | sample 4404301 | NCBI WGS metagenome assembly VMBT01 (sample SAMN12238535, study PRJNA552566) | marine metagenome | isolation source: Coastal seawater | place: USA: coastal Georgia, Sapelo Island | collected 2008-08/2009-08
GTCCGCCGTGCTGCTGTTGATCTGGGGCAGACCGATGACGGCCAGAGAGCTCAGGCGCTTCAGGCGATGGCGGACGCGCTGACCGACCGTGCGGAAAGCATCCTCGCGGCCAACCGTGAAGACCTCCAACGCTCTGCAGCCGAGGGGTTGGCGCCGGCTTTGATGGCGCGGCTGAAGCTGGATGACACCAAGTTGGCGGCGGCCATTGATGGCGTCCGCAAGGTGGCCAGCCTCAGTGACCCGCTGGGTTGTCGTCAGTTGCATCGGGAGCTGGATCAGGGCCTGGTGCTGGAACGGGTCTCCGTTCCGCTCGGGGTGGTGGGTGTGATCTTTGAAGCCAGGCCGGATGCGGTGATGCAGATCGCCTCGCTGGCGATCCGTTCGGGCAACGGTGCTCTGTTGAAAGGGGGCAGTGAGGCTCGCTGCACCAATGAGGCTGTGATGGAGGCCCTGCAGGCAGGCCTGGCGGCCAGTCCGGTGTCTGCCGATGCCCTGGCTCTGCTCACCACCCGTCAAGAAAGCCTGGCCTTGTTGCGTCTCGATGGCCTCGTGGACCTGATCATTCCCAGGGGAAGCAACGAACTGGTGCGCTTCATTCAGGACAACACCCGCATTCCGGTGCTGGGCCATGCCGATGGGGTGTGCCACCTCTACGTGGATGCGGCGGCCGACGTCGACAAAGCCGTTCGGGTGGCGGTGGACAGCAAGAGCCAGTACCCCGCCGCCTGCAACGCCATTGAGACCTTGTTGGTGCACCGCTCGATTGCGCAGCCTTTTCTCGCCGCTGCGCTGCCGGCCTTCGCTGCTGCCGGGGTGCAGCTGCGGGGCGATGCCGAGAGCGTGGCCCTTGGTGTGGCGGAAGCGGCCACGGAGGAGGACTGGAGCACGGAGTATCTGGATCTGATCCTGGCGGTGAAGCTGGTGGACGATCTCGAGGCAGCCACCGATCACATCCGCTCCTATGGCTCGCGTCACACCGAAGTGATCCTGACGGAGGATGCCCAGGCGGCTGATCGTTTCCTTGCGGCGGTGGATAGCGCAGGCGTCTATCACAACTGCTCCAGCCGCTTCGCCGATGGGTTCCGTTACGGATTCGGCGCTGAGGTGGGCATCAGCACCCAGACCCTGCCGCCCCGCGGACCCGTTGGTCTGGAAGGGTTGGTGACCTACCGCTATCGGTTGCGCGGCGAGGGCCACATCGCTGCCGACTACGCCAACGGCAGCCGCGTCTTCACCCACATCGATCGGCCGCTCTGATGGATTGCATCGGTGTGAGGGACCTGCGGTTGTGGGCCCACGTCGGGGTGTTGGAACACGAACGTCGGGATGGCCAATGGTTCAGCCTTGATTTCAGTGTTCAACTCGATCTGAAGGCTGCTGCCGTGGCCGACGACCTGAGCCGGAGCCTGGACTACGGCGTGGCCATTCAGGCCCTGCAAGGCTTGTCCCGGCAGGTTCGTTGCCTCACGATCGAGCACTTCAGCGAGCAGATGCTGGATCGGCTGGAAACGTTGTACGGGCCCATCCCGGTCTGGCTGCGATTGACCAAATGTGCTGCACCGGTTCCAGGATTTAACGGCCGCGTGTTCGTGGAACGCTCCCGCCATGGCGGTAGATCAGCCCTGTGAGCATCCCGTTGGTGCTGGTCCATGGTCTCTGGGACACGCCCCGCCTGTTTCATCGATTGATTCAGGGGTTGGACCAGCCCGATCGCCCGCTGCTGGCGCCGCATCTGCCCCATGGTCTGGGTTGGATTCCCCTGCGGCAGCTGGCCTCTCGCCTGGATCAGCACATCCAGCAGCGCTTTGGTGCTGACACCAGGGTTGATCTTCTGGGTTTTTCGATGGGGGGCGTGATCGGCAGGATCTGGCTGCAGGAACTGGGGGGGGTGCAGCGCACCCGGCGCTTCCTCAGTGTGGGCAGCCCGCAGCAGGGCACCCTGGCTGCTCAGATGATTCCCCGCCCGCTCCTCGCCGGTGCGGCAGACATGAAAGTGGGAAGTCGCCTGCTGCGCGAGCTGAATCGCCAACCCGATGCCCTGGCTGGGGTCGAGTGCTCCAGTTTCTTTTGCCGCTGGGATCTGATGGTCTGCCCCGGCTGGAGGGCCGTTCTGCCCTTGGGCCGGTGTGAGGAAATACCGGTCTGGACCCATCAGCAACTGATCAGCCACCCCGCCGCGATTCGACGGCTCTGCAGCAGCTTGCGCGCCTGAGTTCAGGCCGCGGCCACCAAGCCGGAATGGCGAATCAGGGCTTCGGTGCTGGCAGGACGGCCTCGGAAGGCTTCAAACACCTCAGACGGGGAGCGGCTGCCACCGAGGCTGAGCACGGTGTCGCGGAAGCGGGCTCCCGTTGCACGAACCTGATCCTCCTGATCCAGACCCACCTCCTCAAAAGCGGAGAAGGCATCTGCGCTGAGCACCTCAGCCCACTTGTAGGAGTAGTACCCGGCGGAGTAGCCCCCCGCGAAGATGTGGCCGAAGGCGCAGAGGAACTGATCCTCCGGGATGGGATCCATCACCGTGGTGGTGGCCGCGATCTCACGGCGCAGTCCATCTGGGCTGACGCCGAGTTCAGGGGTCCACTGGCTGTGGAGACGAAGGTCACTCAGGGCAAAGTGAACCTGCCGCAGGGTGGCGAGGCCTGCATTGAAGGTGCGGCTGCTGCGCAGCTTGTTGAATTCCGACTCAGGCAGGGGTTCACCGGTTTGCCAGTGGCGCGCCATGCCCATCAAGGTGGCGTGATCAAGACACCAGTTCTCCATGAACTGGCTGGGGAGTTCCACGGCATCCCATTCCACGTTGCTGATGCCGGCGGCTTCCGGTTCCTCAACGGTGGTGAGCATGTGCTGGAGCCCATGGCCGAATTCATGGAAGAGGGTCTCCACTTCCTCGAAGCTCATCAGGCTGGGCGTGTCGCCCACAGGTGGGGTCTGGTTGCAGACCAGGTAGGCCACCGGCAGCACCACAGAGCCATCGGGTTTCTTGCTCAGGCCCAGGCATTCATCCATCCAGGCTCCACCGCGTTTGCTGGCGGGCCTGCTGTAAGGGTCGAGGTAGAAGCCGGCAATCGGTGTGCCATCGGAGCGCTTCACCCGGAAGAAGCGCACATCGTCGTTCCAGGTCGGTGCCTCGCCGTCGGCGGCAACGATCTCGACGTCGAACAGACGCGTACAAAGGCTGAACAGGCCTTCGAGCACCTGCGGCAGCGGGAACCAGGGACGCAGCGCCTCTTGGTCCAGATCGAACCGGGATTGGCGCAACTTCTCCGACCAGTAGGCGATGTCCCAAGGGGCCAGCTCATCGGCTTCGGGGGCCTTGTGCTCCCTGGCGATGGCTTGGAGATCCTGCAGCTCTTGCTCAGCTGCTGGGTATGCCGCAGCGCGCAGTTCTTCCAGCAGTGCTTCCACCGCCGGAACATCGTCAGCCATCTTGGCGCTGAGGCTGAGGTCAGCCCAATGGGCATAGCCCAGGCGGGACGCTTGCTCGCGCCTCAGGGTCAGGATCTCCTCGATCAGTGCCCGGTTGTCGAGTTCGCCTTCACTGGCCCGCCCCACATGGGCGCGATAGGCCTTCTCCCGCAGTGATCGGTTGTTGGCGTGGGTGAGAAAGGGCAGATAGCGGGGCATGTCCAGTCCCAGCAGCCACGGGCCGGACTCCGCAGACGCATCAGCATCCCCTGCTTCACGCGCTGCGGCGGCCAGTGCCTCCAAGGCCCGTTGCGGCAGGCCTTCCACCTCGTGGGGCTGGCTGAGTTTCAGGGTCCACCGCTGCGTGGCATCGAGCACGTGGTTGCCGAACTGGGTGGAGAGAGCGGCCAGGCGTTCACTGGTGCTGTTGAAGGCTGCCTTCTCATCGCCACTGAGGCCAACACCGCGCTGCTGCATCGAGAGCAGCTCGGATTTCAGGATCCGCTTCTGGGTTGGGTTGAGCGGTTCGGAGGGATCGCTTTGGAGGGCCATCAAGGCCCGATGAAGAATCTGGCTTTGGCCAAGCCGGTTGCTGAGGCGCACAACATCGGGTTGCTGGGCGGCATGGGCATCGCGCAGCTCAGGGGAATTGCAGACGCCATTGAGGTGTGACACCACACCCCAGCTCCAACGCAGCCGTTCGCCGATGGCCTGCAGCGGTTGCATCACCCGATCCCAGGACAGCTTCGAGGGGCCGGCGAGGGCTGTCTCAAGAGCCTGCTCGAGCGCAGTGAAGTCCTGATCCAGCTGTGCGAGCAAAACCGGGATGTCTGTGCTGACGAGCTCAGGGGAAATGGCCCGGAACTCGGGAAGCCCTTGGCCGCGCAGGAGGGGGGAAACAGTCGACATCTCAGCTGGCAATGAACTGCAGGGCCAGAGCGTTGGTGGAAGCTTCGTAGAGGTCCATGGCAATGCGGGGCCAGATGCCGATCACCAGGGTTGGCACCAGCAGGCTCAGGCCAATCACCAGCTCCCTGGGGCGCATGTCAGCGACGCTGGCCAGGGCCGGAATCCTGGGGCCGAAGAACACCCGTCGGCACATGGAGAGCAGATAAATCGGTGTGAGCACCAGTCCGATGGCGGCCAGCAGAACGGTGATCGATCGGAACACGGACGTGAAGGCTTCCTGGCTGGTGATGCCGAGGAACACGGTGATTTCACTGATGAAGCCACTCATGCCCGGCAGCGCCAGCGACGCCAGGGAGCTGGCCAGGAAGAAGGCAAACGTGATGGGCAGCGCCTTGGCCAGACCGCCCATGTTGGGGATCGAGAGGGTCTTGGTTCGCTCGTAGAACACGCCCGTCACGAAGAACATCGCGGCTGCGATCAGGCCATGGCTCACCATCTGGAGCATGGCTCCGCTGATTCCCAGGGCATCAACGGCACCGATCCCCACCAGCACAAAGCCCATGTGGCTCACGGAACTGCAGGCAATCCTGCGTTTCACGTTGTCCTGGGCGAAGGCGTTGAGGGCGCCGTAAACGATGTTCACGATCCCAAGGATCACCAGGGCTGGCGCCAGGGTGGCGTGCGCTTCAGGAAGCATCTGCACGTTGAAGCGCAGCAGGGCGTAGCCGCCCATCTTGAGGAGCACCCCGGCCAGCAGCATCGACACCGGAGCGTTGGCCTCACCGTGGGCATCGGGCAGCCAGGTGTGGAGCGGGAACATCGGCAGTTTCACGCCGAAGCCAATCAAGAAACCCACGTAACACAACAGGCCGAAGCTGCCGCCGGGAGAACGGGCCGCCAGTTCCGTGATGTTGAAGGTGAACGTGTCACCGGAGAGGGCCAGTGCCAGGCCGCTGATCAGGATCAGCAGAGAGGCCAGGGCCGTGTAAAGGATGAATTTGGTGGCGGCGTACTGGCGGTTCTGTCCGCCCCAGATGGCAATCAGCAGGTAGACGGGAACCAGTTCCAGCTCCCAGGCCAGGAAGAAGAGCAGGAAGTCCTGCGACAGAAACACCAGGCCCTGGGCTGAGGCCTGAACAAGCATCAGGGCGAAGTACAGCCGTGATTTGCGCTGAACCGACCAGCTGGCCGCCACAGACAGGAACGTGACCAGGCCGCTGAGCACCACAAGAGGTGCTGAAAGACCATCCACACCAAGGGACCATTCGAGGCCGAGTGCTGGGAGCCAGCTCACCCGCTCCACCAGCTGCAGCCCTTCAGTGCTGGGGTCGAAGCGGGTGGCAAACACCCCCATCATCAAAAGAAGATCGACCAGAAGGACGACCAGGGTGATGATCTTGGGCGCGGGGGATGGCTTCTCTTCGCTGCTCGGAACCAGTGGCAGCACCAGAGCTGCTGCCGCCGGCAACAGCACAATCAGCGACAACCAAGGGAAGGGACTGCCCGAGACAGCAAGCTCTGCTAACCCAGCATCCATTCCGTGTCCGCAATCTTTAACAAAGCTAACAGGGCTGAATGCCCTGTTTAGGTGGATCTACTCATCGTCGGCCGGTTGCCAGTGGCTGCCTGAGGTCTGCAAATTCAGCACCGGCGCGCGGCTGGCGACCCCGGCAGCCTCCCAGGCTTTGACCATGGCTCGGCTGACGGCTGGGCCTTTGTCTTCCTCGCACAGAGCCAGAACGCTTGGTCCAGCTCCGCTGATGGCGCAACCCCAGGCTCCCGCGTCCATGGCGGCCTGTTTGACCTGGTCGCCGCCTTTGATCAGGCGCCAGCGGTAAGGCTCGTGCAAGCGATCGTGCATGCCGTCGGAGATCAGATCACCATTGCCGGTGCGCAGCCCTTGCAGCAGCAGTGTCAGGGCACCCAGGTTGACCACAGCGTCGCCAACGGGGATGGCCTTGGGCATGGCCCGGCGGGCTTCGCTTGTGCTCAGGCGAATCGATGGAATCGCCACGACGGCCTTCACGCTCGGCGTCCATTCGCAACGCACCACGCGCCAGCGCTGAGAGGCGGCCTTGGCGGTCATGCAGAGGCCCCCCAGAAGGGAGGGCACAACGTTGTCCGGGTGACCTTCGATATCGATGGCCAGCTCCAGCAGCTTCTCCTTGGAGAGAGGCTCACCGACGAGGGCATTGGCTCCCATCAATCCCGCCACGATCGCCGTGGCACTGCTGCCCAGCCCCCGTGCCGGCGGCACGGCAAGACGCACCCGTGCCTCAAGGGCGACGGGTTCCAGCCCAGCCGCTTTCCACACCCGTTGGGCCGCTCGGTAAACGAGGTTCTCCGGCCCACCCCGGAGGTGACTGCCTTCCGTTCCCTCAATAATCAGCTCAAATCGTTCACCGCCCCCTTCGATCCGCCGCATCGCGAAGCGGTTGTTCAGATCAAGGGCTGCACCGAGGCAGTCAAATCCAGGGCCGAGATTGGCGGTGGTTGCCGGGACGTCCACGACCACTTTCTGACCGATGCGCGGCTGCGCCATCGCTGATCCTCTGCTCAGGCCAGTGTCCCACCTGACTCCGCCAGCATCCGGGCGCGACAGGCTGCACTGAACAGTCCGGCATCGGGATCGATCACCGCTGTGACCTGCATCCCTTCGATCAGTTCGCGGAAGCGTCCCTTGTCGCGCATCGCATTGAGAAAGCTGGCGGATTGCAGTCCTTTCAATTGTTTTGATGCGGTGCCCCCGCCAACCCAGAGGCCTCCTGTGCAGAGTTCCTGAAGGGCAAGATCGCCTGCCGCTGAGCCATAGGCCTCCAGCCAAAGCTGTAGGGCGCGTTGCATCAAGGGATCACCCCCTTCAGCGGCAACGCTCACCTGAGCGGGAAGATCGTTGGAGCTGTTGCGCCGCCAAGCCTCAGCCACGCTGCGCAGGGGGTGCATGGCGGCATCGGGTTTCTGAAGCAGCCAGTGGGCCACATGCCCCAGGCCGGTGCCACTCACGATGCGTTCGATCGAAAGGCGGCTGACGCCGAGGTCTTGTTTGAGCCAGGAGGCCAGCTCCCATTCCGCTTCGTTGCGCGGAGCAAATTCGCGGTGCCCTCCTTCGCTCGCCAGGGCCACCAGTCCCTGTTCGCTCTGCAGGCCTCGCGCCATGCCGAGACCGGTGCCTGCCCCAAGAATGGCCAGGGGGCCCTTGTCTTGGTGGCCCTTCTGAAGGATCACCTGCTGATGGCTGTCGAAATGGGGCAGCCCGTAAATCAGCACGCCGAAATCATTCACCAGCTCGAGCTGTTCCATGCCCGCAGCCCGCGCCAGGTCGGCCTCCCGCAACCGCCAGGGCAGGTTGGTGATCCTGGCCTCCCTGTGTCGCACCGGACCGGCAACGGCGATGCAGGCATGCGCTGGAGCCGGGAGATCGGCGGGGCGATTGTTGAGGAAGGCCTCGAGCATCGGCTCAAGGGATGGCCATTCTCCCGAGCGGAATCGTTCCTGATGCAGCAGGCGCAGCTGGCCCGCCTCACTCCCGTAGAGAGCAAGCAGAGTCTTGGTGCCTCCCATGTCCCCTGCCAGGAGTGTGCTGGTGGCCATCCAGGGCTGCGGCAACTCCTACCAGCGTGGTTGGCTCAGGAAAAGAAGTCCAGTGGGAGCGGTCCCCAGGTGGTGCTTGGCGTGGTGTCGTCGTCACCGTGGCCACTGATCAGAATTCCTTCGCCAAGGCCGTGCTCGATCCGAATGCGGATCGTGCCCCCCTTCTGATTGGCTTTCAGGAAAACAGGGCCCTGCTCCTCTGGGCTGTCGACGAGCTCCAGCGGCTCCCACTGTTGGCTTTGCTCGAGGCTGCGCAGCGCTGTGAGGGCCTGCTCCCTGGACGGGGCCATGACGCCGATGGTGAACCAGCTGGCCTGGGCCATCGCCTGATCGAGTTCTGCTCGCAGCTCGTTTCTGATCTGGGGGGCCAACTCCGGCGCTCCCCGCAGCCGCGCGAGATCGGCCAGGTGCTGCACAGGGGAATCCGTCATCGGTTCAGCTCCAGGCCCGCGGCGCGCTCGCTGTTGGCCATCTGGGCAGCACTGAGAAGGTCGGCCACCGCTGTGACCCCGAGGTCACCGTCCCGTCGGCTGCGAAGGCTCACGGCGTTCTGCTCCGCTTCCTTGGCACCGATGACCGCCAGCACGGGGATCTTCATCTGTTCGCCGGTGCGGATCAGCTTGCCGAGGCGCTCACCGCTGCGGTCGATCGTGGCGCGAACACCAGCTTTGGTGAGTTGGTCCAACACCTGTTCGGCGTAGGGCTGCACCTCGTCGGTGACCGGCAGCAGACGCACCTGCTCGGGGGCCAGCCAGAAGGGGTAATCGCCGGCGTAGTTCTCGGTCATGATCCCGAAGAACCGCTCCAGCGAACCGAAGATGGCGCGGTGGATCATGATCGGCCGCTGCTTGCTGCCGTCGGCGGCGATGTAGTCGAGCTCGAACCGCTCCGGCAGATTGAAATCCAGTTGGATCGTGGAGCACTGCCACATCCGGCCGATGGCGTCTTCGATCTTGAGGTCGATTTTCGGGCCGTAGAACGCACCGCCGCCCTCATCGATTTTGTAGGCCCAACCCTTGCGCTCCAGGGCTTCAATCAGTCCCTTGGTGGCCAGGTCCCAGACGGCGTCATCGCCGATGGACTTCTCGGGGCGGGTGGAGAGGTTGATCTCGTAATTGCTGAAATCGAAGGCGGAGAGAATCCGTTCGGTGAGATCGAGGATCTTCAGGATCTCGTCGCTGATCTGCTCCGGCAGGCAGAACACGTGGGCATCGTCCTGGGTGAAGCCCCGCACCCGCATCAGACCGTGCATCACACCGGGCCGCTCGTAGCGATACACCGTTCCAAGCTCCGCCCAGCGGATCGGCAGTTCCCGGTAGCTGCGCAGTTTGCTGGCGTAGGTGAGCACGTGGAACGGGCAGTTCATCGGCTTGAGCTGGTACTCCCGTTCGTCCACCTCCATCGGGCCGAACATGCTCTCGGCGTAGAAGTCGAGGTGGCCTGAGGTCTTCCAGAGGCTGATGTCCGCCACGTGGGGGGTGTAAAGGAGCTCGTATCCGCCCTCGAAGTGGGCCTGGCGCCAGAACTCCTCGATCAACAGGCGCATGCGGGCACCGCGGGGGTGCCAGAACACCAGACCAGCCCCGGCCTCATCCTCGATCGAGAAGAGGTCGAGGTCTTTGCCGATGCGGCGATGGTCGCGGCGAAGCGCTTCTTCCTTGCGACGTTTGTGTTCCGCCAGCTGTTCCGGGGTTTCCCAGGCCGTGCCGTAGATGCGTTGCAGCTGCGCTTTGGTTTCATCGCCTCGCCAGTAAGCGCCTGCCACGCTTTCCAGCTCGAAGGCCTTGGCATTGAGTTGGCCGGTGTGATCCACGTGGGGGCCAGCACAGAGGTCCCACCAGTCCTCACCAAGGGTGTAGAGGGTGATCGGCTCCTGCAATCCTTCAAGAATCTCGAGCTTGTAGGGCTCGTTCTGGGCTTTGATTTTTTCCTCGGCCTCGTTGCGGCTCACCTCGACGCGTTCGAGAGGCAGCTTCTTGTTGATGATCTTGATCATCCCTTTCTTGATGGCCTTCAGGTCGGCCTCGGTGAAGGGATCGGGATTGTCGAAGTCGTAATAGAAACCTGTTTCCGTCCAGGGGCCGATGGTGACGCGCGCCTTGGGAAACAACTGCTGCACAGCCATGGCCATCACATGGCTCATGGAGTGCCGAATCTTCAGCAGTTGATCGCTTTCGCTGGTCTTGGGCAGAACCACCGGTGCTGAAGGGGCTGGGGTGGTTGCTGCAGCGCTGCTCACCGGTTCAGGTTCAGGGCCCGCCATCCTATGGGCGAGACCCGAGGACATCAGGAGGGTGAGTCAACCAATCAGGAAGCTGGCGCACTGCTGGATGAGTTGCTGGCATCCCTGCTCGATGACTTCGAGCATTGGTTTCAGCGCGGTGAGGAGCTTCTGCAGGCCTGTCCGGAGGAGGTGATGCCGTTGCAGGAGCGCCAACGCATGCAGGAGCGGCTGCAGGAGGGCAAGAAGGCCATTGCTGCAACACGCTCTCTTGTGGCTGCATCAACGCAGCCCATGGCGGTCTCGATGGAGGTGATGAACCCGTGGCATGGCTTGGTCACGGAGGTGTGGGCCCTGGCCGCGAGGTTGGGGTCGAACCGTTCGCCTCAGGCCCCGAGCTGATTGCGCAGCTGGCGCAGGTTGCTGCTGTAGAAGCTCGCCAGGTCCTGAGGGCTCTTCACCGGTTGACCGTAGGCGGAGCGGCCGGTCCAGGTGGGGAAGGATGCCCATTCGGGAGCCAGCTTCGCCATGGCGTTTCTGGTCAGCCCTTTCCGGTCAATTTCCTTGAGAGCACCGCGAC
>VMBT01001916.1_pt1 | contig 10690 bp, 8 predicted proteins | sample 4404301 | NCBI WGS metagenome assembly VMBT01 (sample SAMN12238535, study PRJNA552566) | marine metagenome | isolation source: Coastal seawater | place: USA: coastal Georgia, Sapelo Island | collected 2008-08/2009-08
TGAGCAAAGAGAGATTTAATTGGTTGGAAAAATGGGTTGAAGATAAAAAGGATATCATCAAAACTAAAGGCACTGAAAGTAATGTAAAAGAAATTTATGATGCATGTAATGAGTTAAAAAAAGATAAAAACAATGATATTATAAATCAATTTAGTGAATATTATAATTACGCTATACACCGTGCAATAACAGGCTCATCTTTTGAAAAATCTTTCTTAAAAGTTAAAGGAGATAGTAATTTAAAAGCAAGATTTTATGTTTCTGCTTCGGGTTCTAGCGGAACATTGGCTGCTGGAGATTATTTAAAAGAACATCTTAATGCCAAAATTGCAGTTGTTGAGGCCGTAGAATGTCCAACTCTTCTTTATAATGGATATGGCGAACATAATATCCAGGGAATAGGCGATAAACATGTTCCTTTGATCCATAATGTTATGAATTCAGATTATGTTGTTGGAGTATCAGATGAAGCTACAAATAATCTCAATTTATTGTTCAATACTAGTGAGGGAAAAGATTATTTGAAAAAAAGAAAAGGATTTGATGGTGAATTTGTCGACAGACTTCCTGAATTTGGTTTTTCTTCAATAGCAAATATTATTGCTTCAATAAAATTAGCTAAAAAAATGAAGTTAACAAAAGATGACGCCATTATAACTGTGGCTACTGACGGTGCCGATTTATACGAAACTGAATTAGCAAAAACAAAAAAACATTTTAGCAAAAGATACGATCAAATAACGTGTGCAGAAATTTTTGCAAAAAATTTTGAAGCAATAACTGTTGACCACACTCTAGAATTAAGTCAAATTGACAAAGAGAGAATATTTAATTTGGGTTATTATACGTGGGTAGAACAACAAGGTATTAGTTTGGAAGAATTTGAAAACAGAAGAAATCAATCTTTTTGGGATAAGCACTATAAAGATATGATTTCACTTGATGAAAAAATTAAAGAGTTTAATTCTTTTTAGACAATGAAAACTAAAGCACTGCATAATCAATTAACTGAATGGAGGCATGATTTACACATGAATCCACAAATAAGTTTTGAAGAGGAATATGCCTCAAACAAAGTAGCTAACTTAATGAAAGAATTTGGAATAGAGGTTCATCAAGGTATCGCTAAAACTGGTGTCGTTGGCGTATTAAAAAAAGGAAATAGCAATAAAAGTATAGGAATAAGAGCTGATATGGATGCTCTTCCTATAAATGAGATAAATAATTTTTCTTATAAATCTAAAATTGAAAACAGAATGCATGCCTGTGGTCATGATGGGCACACCACCATGTTACTTGGAGCAGCAAAATATTTAGCGGAACATGGAAATTTTGATGGGACTGTGTATTTTATTTTTCAACCTGATGAAGAGAATTGCTTTGGTGCAAAGACAATGATTGAAGAAGGGTTATACACCAAATTCTCAATTGATGAGGTGTATGGTATGCATAATATACCTGGTATGGAAATTGGGACATTTGGAACAAGAAAAGGTGGCATTACAACTAGTGAAAATCTATTTGAAATTTCTATTAGTGGAAAGGGAGGGCACGCCGCTTTACCACATATGACAAAAGATACTATTACCATTGGTAGTCAGATCATAGTTGCCTTACAGACTATCGTTTCACGAAAACTAAATCCTGTAGAAGCAGGGGTAGTCTCTGTTACAGAATTTATTACTGATGGAAAAAAAAATGTATTGCCTGGAAATGGATTAATTAAAGGAGATGCAAGGGCGTTTTCTCAGAACACCAACACCGTGATTGAGCAAAATATGCGCCAACTTGTAAAAGGTATTTGTGAGTCTTATGGAATTTCCTATGAAGTAAAATATGAAACAACTTGTCCGATGACTTTTAATCAGCCTCAACAAGCAGAGGCGGCCACAAAAGCTGCAATTACATTGTTAGGAGCTGATAAATGTGATGGTGATATTGACCCAAGACCATTCTCAGAAGATTTTTCTATTATGTCAGAAAACACTCCTGGTTGTTTTGTCTTAATGGGCAATGGAGTTACAGGTTCACATGGAAGACCTCTACATTCTGCAGATTATGATTTCAATGATGAGTTGCTTGTACAAGGTTCTTCATATTGGGTTGAACTAGCGGAACAGCAATTGCAAAAATAATTTTTAATGAAAATTCGAGATGTTTAAAAAAAATCTTGAAAATTTAAGAACGTCTCTTCAAAAAAATAATATTGATATAGCCATAATTACTGATGATGACTCACTTTATTATTTTACAGGTTATTTTGATTATTTGCATATGTCGTTTGGGCGACCAACTCTTTTATTAGTTCCAAAAGACTCTGATTCTGTATTGATCACACCCTTAATTGACGTCCATCTAGTTAGTAAAAATTGTCCAGTTGACAAAATCATTACATGGAATGATGGTGTTGGTGATGAATGGAGAGAGCATTTACCAAAATACATAAAAAAAAATTTAAATATTGGAATAGAAAAATTTAAGATCAGTACTTTAGTTTTAAATTATATATCATCCTTAACTGAAGAAAAATTTCTCAGCAACATTACGCCAACTTTAGACTCTATCAGAATGATTAAAACGAAAGAAGAGCTTAAGATTGCTAAATCAGCTGGGAAAGTTGCTGAAGCAATGATGAATGCTGGAAAAGAGGCAATTGGAGATAATGTTCCTGAGTATGAGGTGGCATTAGCTACATCACAAGCAGGCACAAGAAAGGCTGCAGAAATTCTTAAAAACGAATTTGATGATAGCAATATGTCTCCTTTGATTCATTTTTTACAAATTATGGCTTCTGGAAGAGATTTGCCTAAAACTCATCACCGAGCTTCCACAAAAATAATCAAAGAGGGAGATCCTGTTTTTTTATGTTTTTGTGGGATGACCAATTTTCATAAATTTAAACTTGGTTTTGATAGAACTTTTTGGGTTAAAGAAATTAGAGATAAGTCTCAAATAAAAACATATGAAACAGCAGTTCAATCACAAAAAGCGGCATTAAGTGTTCTAGGGCCAGGTGTTAAAGCCGAAGATGTGCATGCAGCATACGCAGATGCAATTCAAAGTGCTGGCTATCCATATCCAACATTTAGATGTGGAAGAGCCACTGGTTTTAGCATGTTAGAAGAACCACAATTAGTATCAGGAAATACAACTATTTTACAACCAGGCATGGTTTTTGCTGTTGATGGATCTGCAAATGAGGAAACATTTCGTGCTCAAGTTGGTGATAGTTTCATCATTACTGAAAATGGCTATGATCAAATTACAAATTTTTCAAAAAAAATTGAGGATTTGATTATTTAATGTCAATTATTGAAGTTTATAATACGCATTGTTGCGGTGAAATAGGAGATGTTATTGTTTCAGGAGATATCAAATTAGAGGGAGAGACAATATTTAAACAATCTCAGTATTTATTTGAAAATAAAAAATTAAGAAACTTTTTATTAAATGAGCCAAGAGGCGGGGTTTTTAAACATTGTAATTTAATCGTTCCTCCAAAAGATACGAAAGCATCTGCAGGGTTCATCATTATGGAGCCAGAAGATAATCCCCCAATGAGTGGGTCAAATAGTATTTGTGTGGCGACCGTCTTATTAGAAAAAAATATAATTAAATCTAACGAACCTTTAAGTGAATTTATTCTTGAAGCACCGGGAGGTTTAATTTCAATAAAAGCTGAAGTAAAAAATAATTATGTAACATCGGTAGAAATAGAAAATCTTCCATCCTTTGTTGATTTATTAGATGTTAAACTTAAGACACAACATTTTGGAGATATAATTGTCAGTACTGTCTTTGGTGGAGATACATTTGTAATTTGTAATGCAAAAGATTTTAACTTAACAATTGAACCGAAGAATGCAAAAAAATTTGTTGCAATATCTAAGGAAATTATCAAAATTGCAAATAGTGAATTTGGTTTTTCTCATCCAACACTTCCATCGTTAGACTATATTTCATTTTGTCAATTTATCGAGCCTGTCAAAATTAATGATTTAAATCAAAAAGAAGGATGGAATACAGTTAGTATTAGACCTGGTAAATTGGATAGATCACCGTGTGGGACTGGTACCTCCGCTAGACTTGCACTGATGCGAGAAAAAAAAGAGATTGATATAAATGAAACATTTATTTCTAGATCAATAATTGGATCTACATTTGAAACAAAAATAAAAGAAGAAATTAACAGTAATGGAAAAAAAATGATCAAACCCTTAATTAAAGGCTCAGCATTCATCACAGGTAAACAAGAACTTTATGTTTCAAAAGATGACCCTTTTCCTGAAGGGTATAGACTTAATGATACCTGGCCTGATCTTTAAGAATATTATTCTGATAATGAAATAATTTTATTTACTAACTCTGTATTAATACTTCTTGAACCTGTGTCTAAACGATTTTTATGTCTTCTTTCTCCAGGCAGTCTTACACCTTCAAGTGATTTCATTTGTTCAAAAAACTTTTCTGCATGATCATTCCAATTATTACCTGCGATTAATTCTGGAGAGAGTGCCATTATAAATTCACCACCTCGTGCAGGTCCACCATCATTATTATCCGCTTTTTTTGCTTCAAAACTAAATAAGTCACCAACTAATCCAGCGGCTAATAATTCTATCATCATGGCAATGGCAGAACCTTTATAGTCACCAAAAGTTAGTAAAACCCCACCATTAGCTATTTCAGATGGATTATCTGTTTTTTCACCATCTTTATTTAATCCAGTACCAAATGGCACTTTATGACCATCTCGCGCCGCAACTTGTACTTCCCCCATTGCCATCGTTGAAGTTGCCATATCATAAACTACAGGAGTGTTATTTTTTCTTGGCCAAGCAAAAGAAATTGGATTAGTTCCAAATAATGGTTTTTTTGCACCAGCAGGTGCAACGCTTGGTTTATAAGCAGTACATGCAATACCAATTAATTCATTTTCTGCTAAAGCCTCAGTCTCATGCCATAAAGCAGCAAAGTGATGTGTATTAGTAATAGTTAAAACACCTACGCCATGTTTTTTTGTAACCTCTACCAAAGCTGGAATACCTACTCCTATAGCAGTTGGTGCAAATCCATAATCACCTTCCACTCTTATTGCGTTTTGAGTTAAATAATTATTTGTTGGTCTTGCATTACCTTTTACTTTTTTACTTTTTAAAGCAGCAATATATCCTGGGATTCTAAAAAGCCCGTGAGATACGCTTCCGTCTCTTTCCGCATTTGTGACAGTATGTGCAACCGCTTCTGCGTTAAGATCATCACAACCGTTATATTTGAGTGTTTTTAGGGCTAAGTTATAGATCTCTTCCAGAGATAAATCGGTAGTTGTCATAATATTCCTTTTATTAAATCTAATGTGATGTGTCTATTTATAGCGCATTTACAATAAGGATTAAATGGCTAAAGATATATGTATATTTTAAATTGTTTCAGGATCTGAAACTTTTTATTTAGGTCAAAATATTAGAAGATATAGGATTTAATATGACACGTTTTAATGCATGGAATGTATTTAAGAATGGTTTTACTGGCCAAAAAAGCTGGGACAGACAATGGCGTGATCCTGAACCAAAAAAAGAATATGATATCATTATAGTGGGAGGTGGCCTTCATGGCTTAGCCACTGCTTACTATTTAGCAAAAAATCATAATAAAAAAAATATAGCAGTTCTTGAAAAAGGATGGATAGGTGGTGGAAATGCAGGACGAAACACAACAATAGTTCGTTCGAATTATATGATGCCAGGTAATCATGAATTTTACGAGCATTCATTAAAGCTATGGGAAAATTTAAGTCACGACTTAAATTACAATGTAATGTTTAGTCAAAGAGCGCATGTCTCCCTTTTTCACAGCCCAGGGGCAAGAGATGGAGCTGCAAGAAGATACAACATTATGCGTTTGCATGGAACTGATGCTGAATTATGGGACTTAGAAACTCTTAAAAAAAATATTCCTCATTTAAACTATGAAGATGCAAGATTTCCAATAATGGGCGCTGCAGTTCAAAGAAGAGCTGGTAACGCTAGACATGACTCAGCAGTGTGGGGTTATGCTCGAGCTGCCGATAGCTTAGGAGTTGATATTTTACAAAATTGTGAAGTAACAGGTGTTAAGAGATCCCAAAATAATATTGAAAGCTTGGATACATCAAGAGGAACCATTAAGGCTAAAAAAGTAGGATTTGCAGTTGCAGGTCATACATCTGTTTTGTGGCAAATGGCAGGTCTTGGTAACTTACCAATTGAGTCTCATAAACTTCAAGCTTTTGTTACCGAGTCTATTAAGCCTTTATTAGATCATGTCGTAGTATACGGAGTGGGAGGAGCGCATTTTTATATTTCTCAATCCGACAAAGGTAGCATGGTATTTGGCGGAGATCTGGATTGGTATAAGTCATATGCCCAAAGAGGAAATCTTCCAATCGTTCAAGACTCTGCTGAGGCCGCTATGGCTATTATGCCTTGTTTAGGTAGAATACGTCTTTTACGTCACTGGGCTGGGGTGATGGATATGTCTATGGATGGATCTTTTTTCATCTGCAAAACGCCATTATCAAATTTATATCTTAATGCTGGATGGAATTATGGAGGCTTTAAAGCAAGTCCTGCCTCAGGTTGGTATTTTGCTGATTTAATAGCCAATGAACAACCTCATAAACATGTTCAAAATCATAATTTAGAGAGATTTGAAAAAGGCATTAATATTGACGAGCGTGGTGCTGGTCCAGATCCAAAGCTGCACGGTTGATATGATTAGAATTAAATGTCCATATTGCGGGGAGAGAGATCATAGTGAGTTCACGTATGGTGGTGATGCCTCTATTAAGTATCCAGCACTTGACGCACCTGAAACAGAATGGACGAAGGCAATTTTCTTTCGTGAAAATATAAGAGGTATGCAAAAAGAAACTTGGCATCATACAAATGGTTGTAGATTATGGTTAGAGGTAGAAAGATCTACCATAACGCATGAAATTAAAAGTGTAAAAGCATGTCATCCACAAATTGAAAACATTACAAAAAATAAATCATGACATCGCAAAGAAAAGAAGACTACGGTAAAATTAATAGAGACAAAGTATTGGGCTTTACTTGGGATAATAAAGAATATTTTGGATATGAAGGCGACTCACTAGCTTCTGCGCTATTAGCAAATGATGTTAGAATAGTTGGTAGAAGTTTTAAATATCATCGTCCACGAGGGGTAATGTCTTGTGGTGTTGAAGAATCAGGTGCTTTAGTAACTGTTGGCTCTGGCAGTAGAAGAGATCCCAATGTGCGTGCAACTACACAAGAACTGTATTCTGGATTAAACGCCTCGGGTCAAAATGCATTTCCGAGTGTTAATTTTGATTTTGGTGGTGTTAATAATTATTTAAGCCGTTTTTTTGCTGCAGGTTTTTATTATAAAACATTTATGGGTCTACCTCCATTTGAGTGGGGTAAAGGTACTGGCATTTGGATGGTTTTTGAAAAAATTATTCGAAAAGCAGCTGGCATGGGTAAAGCTTCTAGAGAACCTGATCCAGATAGCTATGAACATGCGAATGATTTTTGTGATGTACTTGTAATTGGCTCCGGTCCTGCAGGTATTGCAGCCGCTCAAGAAAGTGCCAATAATAAATTAGATGTTATTTTAATTGAGCAGGACTCGTTATTAGGAGGAAATAGTTTATCTCAAAAAGATTTTGATGCTCATCTTTTAAATGATCAACTTAAAAATAGTGCCATTAGGGTGATGTCCAGAACAACAGCATTTGGCATCTATGATAATACTGTGGTAGGCGCTTTAGAAAGAGTTACTGATCATCTCTCAACACCACATAGTAATTTACCTCGACAACGTTTTTGGACAATTAGAGCAAAACATATCATTGTGGCAAGTGGCGCCCTTGAGAGACATATTGCATTTAATAACAATGATTTACCTGGAGCAATGACTGTCAACGCGTCTAAACATTATTTAAACAGATACGGCGTTTTAACTGGAAATAACCTTGTGATCTCAACAAATAATGATTCTGTCTATCAAACAGCTATAGAGTTGCATGAGGCAGGTTCTAAAGTTACAATTTTAGATTCAAGAGAAAATGTCAATCATGATTTACCACAAGAGATTGATCTTCATTTAAATACTCTGCCGTTTAGTATTAATGGTAGAAAAAAAATTGAGGGTATTGATGTTTGTAAAACCTCAGATCTATCACATAAAAATACAATTATTTGTGACCAAGTTTTAATGTCTGGTGGTTGGTCCCCAATTGTTAATCTTGTTTCACACCGTGGCATTAAACCTGTGTGGAATAACGAAAACCTATGTTTCATTCCGGGAGAAATTAAAGAGAATATTTCGGTCGTAGGATCAGCAAAAGGAATTTGGAATGAAAAGGATTGCGTAGAGTCGGGCTTTGCAGGTGCGAATGAAGCAATGAATACTCTTGGTATCCACAAAAAAGAAATTTCTTTTCCATCTGTAGGCGGTTGGTCAAATGCGATAGAGCCATTATTCGAAGTTAAATCAAATAAATTTCCCTCCAAAAGTTTTGTCGACTTTCAACATGATGTTACTACTGAGGATGTTAGACTAGCGCACAGAGAGGGTTTTGTCTCCGTGGAGCATTTAAAAAGATATACCACTTTAGGTATGGCCAATGATCAGGGCAAAATGGGCAATATCATTGGGTTATCTTTAATGGCTGAACAACTCGATAAAACTATACCTGAAGTTGGAACAACAGTCTTTCGACCACCTTATACACCTGTCCCTATAGGTGCTTTAACAGGAAGGAATGTTGGAAAACATTTCAGACCTTTAAGAGTAACACCCATGCATCAATGGAATATTGATCATGGAGCAAAAATGATTGAAGTCGGTCTATACCAAAGACCATGGTACTATCCTAAAAAAAATGAAACATTGAGTGACTCATATATTCGAGAAGCAACCATTGTGAGAAAAACAGTTGGAATTTGTGACGTAACATCGCTTGGTAAAATTGCAATTCAGGGACCTGATGCAACTGAACTCGTCAATCGTATTTACACAAATCCATTTGCTAAACTTCCAATTGGGAAAGCTCGTTATGGAATCATGCTACGTGATGATGGTATTGTGATGGATGATGGTACGTCATGGAGACTTGGTGAAAATGAATACTTTATGACAACCTCAACAGCAGCTGCAGCAAAAGTGATGTCGTGGTTAGAAGAACTACTGCAAACAAGATGGACAGATCTTAAAGTGAATGTAACAAGTGTTTCTGAACAATGGGCAGGTGCAGCAATTGCTGGTCCTAAATCGCGAGATGTGTTGAATGAATGTGTGTTTGATCCAACTGAAATTACAAACGATAATTTACCTTTCATGGGCGTACTTCAAACTAAACTCAAAGATGGCACACCATGTAGAGTTGTCAGAATAAGTTTTTCAGGAGAGTTAGCCTACGAGATGTATATTGAATCTGATTATGCGCATGGAATGATGGATATGTTATGGGAAAGTGCGCAAAAGCATGATGGTTGCTTGTATGGTCTTGAGGCTTTGGGAGCTTTAAGGGTTGAAAAAGGACATGTAACTGGCGCTGAGCTTGATGGAAGAGTAACGATTGATGATGCTGGGTTAGGGAAAATGGCATCAACAAAAAAATCCTACATTGGAAGTGCAATGCGTAAAAGAGGTGTATTAAGCGCAGATGATAGAGAAGTGTTAGTCGGTTTTTTTCCTATTGATGAGAATGAAACTTTTAATGCAGGAACAATTGTTTGTGAAAAAAATAATATTAAAGGGCAGGGTGTGGGTCGTATTACATCTGTTACTCACTCTCCAGAATTAGGTCATTGGATTGGTATTGGATTTGTTAAAGGCGGTCTTGCGAAATGGAAAGATATAACATTAGTAGGGGCTGATCCTGTAAGAAACAAACAAATGGAAATCAAAGTTGTTTCACCTCATATGATCGATCCAGAAGGTAAAAGAATGTATGCTTAATAGAAATTCAGCCATCATAGAAAAATATAAAATTGGAAAATATCCTTTTGAAGAGAATATTGAAATTATATTTTCTGAAAACCGAAATCTTATAATACAACAAATTGCTGCTTGGCCTGATGAAATTTCAAATTTAGAAAAACTTTTTGCTGATCAATTAGGTTCTCAACCAGTTGATTTTAATCGAGGAGAAAATTTTAAAAATAATTCATTATGGAGAATGGAACCTTCAAAGTGGTGGTTGATAGGCAGCACAATTGAAGTTCCAGAAAATGTAGGCACATCTCTTGAACTATCCCATGCCTTTACGTCTATTACAATTGAGGGTGAAAAAAGTGATGTTTTGCTAAATAGACACTTGCCACTTGATCTGCGATTAAATAATTTTCCCATAAATTCCTCTGCAAGTTCGGCAATTCATCATGTTAGTGTTAAGCTCCTTAGATTAAATAATAAAGAATTCAGACTTTTAATCCCAAGAGGATTTGCTTTGTCTATCTGGGAAATCTTATTAGAGTCAGCTTCTCAGTTTGGGTACGAAATAAAAGATAGCTAGTTAAAATTTTATAATATTTCTTTATAAAATATCCTGTGTATTGGATCGTTTTTGTTTATTTGTTTTTTTTAAGCTTTTATGCATTTGGAGAACAATTGTTAAATCAAGATGTTGATATATCTTCAGGTTCAACTCTTTCAAATG
>VMBT01001919.1_pt1 | contig 10687 bp, 9 predicted proteins | sample 4404301 | NCBI WGS metagenome assembly VMBT01 (sample SAMN12238535, study PRJNA552566) | marine metagenome | isolation source: Coastal seawater | place: USA: coastal Georgia, Sapelo Island | collected 2008-08/2009-08
CAGGTGTTCAAGGATGTGCATGGCAGGGCATCTCTGCCTTCGGTGGTTTACTACGGTGCGGACAGAACCGAGGTGGGTTATGAGGCAGCGGCGCACGCCGCATCGGAACCGCATAATACGATCGCGTCCGCAAAGCGTCTGCTGGGCCGGGCGCGAGCGGAGTTCGAAGACGATCCCTATGTGGCTCTGACCCAGAGCGGTCTGGCATTCGAGACCGATGCCGGGAACAAAACCCCCGTTGAAGTGTCCGCTCAAATACTGACCGCGTTGAGAACCCGGGCAGAGCAGGCGTTGGATGGCCCGATAGCGGGCGCTGTCATCACGGTTCCAGCTTATTTCGACGACGCCCAGCGTCAGGCCACGCGGCAGGCCGCAGAACTGGCGGGCTTGAAGGTGCTGAGGTTACTCAATGAGCCCACCGCCGCGGCGGTCGCCTACGGTTTGGATGAGGTTGCCGAGGAATCCTCGCTACTTGCGGTTTACGATCTCGGAGGCGGGACGTTTGACATATCCATTTTGAGGATGAGTCGCGGCTTATTTGAGGTGCTTGCCACAGGTGGTGACAGCGCGCTCGGGGGCGATGATTTTGATCGGGCGATAGTGGATTTCTGGCTCGAGCACTATGAATTGGATGAGCTGGATGCCGGGCAGCGGCGGCTTCTCCTTGAGTTCGCGCGGCAGTCAAAAGAAGGTCTGAGCAATGGTGATACCGTGACGATTGACTCGCGTGCACTGGATAATGGCTGCGATGCACTATCGCTATCCCGTGCTGACCTGGATCGATTGCTGACCCCTTTCATCGAGCGCACCCTGAGCGCCTGCCGGCAGGCTTTGACGGATGCCGGGGTTGGGTCGGTGGATCGTGTTGTGCTGGTGGGTGGATCGACTCGAACACCGCTTATCAGGCAGGCAGTTGCAGAATGTTTTGGAAGCGAACCGCTGTGCACCCTGGATCCCGATCAGGTGGTAGCAATGGGCGCCGCGAAGCAGGCAGACATTTTAGTTGGCAACCGGGGAGCAGGTGAGGCGTTGCTGCTGGATGTGATTCCCCTGTCACTCGGCCTCGAAACCTACGGTGGGCTCGTCGAGCGCATCATCGATCGTAACAGCACTATTCCGGTGGCGCGCGCGCAGGAATTTACGACGGCCCGGGATGGACAGACAGGGTTGGTCGTTCACGTCGTCCAAGGTGAGCGCGAGCGGGTTGAAGATTGTCGCTCCCTCGCCCAATTTGAGCTCACAGGGATACCCCCCATGGTGGCGGGTGCCGCCCGAATCGAGGTCACTTTTAGGGTCGATGCGGACGGCATTCTCGAGGTGGGTGCGGTGGAGCAACAGACGGGTGCCAGCAGTGAAGTGACGGTGAAGCCAGCCTTTGGGCTTGATGAGAGTCAAATCACCGAAATGCTGAAGGCCAGCTATGAACACGCCAACGAAGACATGCTGGCTCGAAAATTAGGCGAGGCGCGTCTTGAAGGGGAGGCGTTGGTCTCGGGTTTGCAAGCGGCGATAGCAAAAGATGGTGATTTGTTGAGCGCGGAAGAGGTGTCGCAGCTGGAGGCAGGGATTTTTAATCTTCAAACCGTGCTCTCGGACAACGACCCAGAACAGATCAGAGCGTCGACCGAGATGTTGGGACAAGCCAGCGAGGCGTTTGCTGCGATGCGGATGGATCGGAGTATTCAAGCGGCGCTACAGGGTGTCTCGATAACTGATCTAGATGGAGACGAAGCGTGAGCGACAGAGGTAGCATGATAGAAATTGTAGTTTTACCTCATCATGAGATCTGTCCGGACGGTGCCGTTGTTGAAGCGGAACCGGGTGAAAGTATTTGCGAAGCGTTGTTGCGCAATGACATTGATATTGAGCACGCCTGTGAGATGTCGTGTGCCTGCACCACCTGTCACGTCATTGTCCGGGAGGGGTTCGACTCGTTGGAGGAGGCGGACGAGCTCGAAGAGGATTATCTGGACAAGGCCTGGGGGCTGGAGCCCGAATCGCGTCTTTCGTGCCAGGCCAGAGTGAGCGGAACCAATCTGGTGGTCGAGATTCCGCGCTACACCATTAATCACGCCGCTGAACGGCATTAGGGGCCCGACTGGGTTGAGTGGCAATGTTGCCATGACACCCATAAGTAAACGCCGTATACTCCGCGGCCGCGGGCACGGCGCCCGCCAGTGTCAGTCAATTTTCGGAGAATAACATGTCGGTAGAGCGCACCTTATCGATCATCAAGCCCGATGCGGTAGGGAAAAACGTAATCGGACAAATTATCGGTCGGTTTGAAGCGGCTGGTTTGACGGTCGTAGCAGCAAAAATGTTGCATCTCTCTGATGCGGTGGCGGGCGGTTTTTACGCCGAGCACAAAGAGCGCCCATTTTATCCCGACCTGGTTGCTTTCATGACCTCAGGACCCGTGATTGTTCAGGTATTGGAGGGAGAGGGTGCGATCGCCTTGAACCGCGAATTGATGGGAGCGACCAACCCTCAGGAAGCGGATCCCGGCACGATTCGAGCGGATTTTGCCCAATCGATAGATGCCAACGCCGTGCACGGATCGGATTCGCCCGCTTCCGCTGAGCGTGAGATTGCTTACTTCTTTGCTTCCAGTGAGATCTGCCCACGCTGAAAGGCAGCGGGCTGTGATGCGATGAACGCGTCTGATCAGCTCATTGTCTCGGACACCGCGTCGGGTCGTATCAATCTGCTAGGCCTGACGCGGCAGCAGTTAGAGACTTTTTTTGTCGATTTGGGAGAAAAGCGCTTTCGCGCTCAGCAGGTGATGAAGTGGATTCATCATCGTGGCGTACGAGACTTTTCCCAGATGACCGATCTGAGTCAGGCCCTCCGGGAGCGGCTTGCGCAGATCGCCGACGTGACACCCCCCCGTATTGCCGAACAGCACGATTCCCAGGACGGTACGCGCAAGTGGGCTATTGCGGTAGAGGGCGGTAGCCTCGTCGAGGCAGTACTGATACCGGAGGGGGATCGCGCAACGCTATGTGTCTCATCCCAAGTAGGCTGCAGTCTCGATTGCACCTTCTGCTCCACGGGGAAGCAGGGGTTTCAGCGCGACCTGACAGCCGCCGAGATTATTGGCCAAGTCTGGTTGGCGATTGATTCCTATAACGCGTGGCAGTCGGGAAAAGGGCGCGTCGTGACCAATGTGGTCATGATGGGCATGGGCGAGCCCCTACTTAATTTTGATAACGTCGTCTCGGCCATGAGCCTCATGTGCGACGATCTTGCTTACGGCTTGTCCAAGCGCAAGGTGACCCTGTCGACGTCTGGTGTGGTGCCTAATCTGGACCGGCTGGCGGAGTGGAGTGATGTCAGTCTGGCAGTGTCCTTGCACGCTCCCAACGATACCTTGCGGGATGAGATTGTGCCGATTAACCGCAAATATCCGATCGCCAGATTATTGGAGTCAGCGCGAGCCTACATCGAGGCGCAACCTGATAAGAAAAGAGTGGTGACAATCGAGTACACATTATTGGCGGGCGTGAACGACAGTGTGGCCCAGGCGCACGAGCTCGCCGAGCTACTTCGCGACTACCCCTGCAAGATCAACCTCATTCCTTTCAACGATTTCCCCAATTCGGGCTACACGCGACCCAGTGGCAACGCCGTAAGCCGTTTCTGGCAAGTATTGACTGACGCCGGATTCGTGGTAACTGTTCGGACAACGCGCGGGGATGACATTGATGCCGCCTGCGGGCAGCTGGTTGGTGAGGTAGTGGATCGAACCCGCCGGTCCGCGCGGTACAGGGCGGGGTACCATGAGCACAACCTGCCACAATCACAATGAAAGTCTAAGGGAGATAGGGGTGAATCGGTCTGCCAGCACTGCTGATCTGTTTTACCGAAGGACTCGGTCGTGGGTGGGCCGCGGTTTGGCGATCGCCGTTTTCGCCGGTCTTCTGATCGGGTGCGTCACGGAATATAGCGGTGGTACGCCGATGGCGGCCGATCCCGATGAAACGTTGGACAAACGGGTCGCGCTTGCTCGCCAGTACATTGGTGTGGGTGACTGGGACAATGCCAAGCGTAATCTGGAGCTGGCGCAGCAAATTGATCCACGTAACCCGGAAGTATCTGAGGCTTTTGCGCTGGTTTATCAGAGCACAGGCGAATTTGAACTTGCTGAACAGCAGTTTCGTCTGGCGCTTGATGCTAATCCGGAGCTTACCCGGGCACGCAATAACTACGCGGCGTTTCTCTACTCTCAGGGCCGCTACGAGGAAGCGCATCAGGAATTTGAGCAGGTCACTCGGGATACGCTATACAGCGGCCGACCTATGGCTTTCGTGAATCTCGGGTTATGTCGGGTGCAGCTCGGGCAAGCTGAATCGGCGGAGGCGGCTTTTGTGCGGGCTCTGTCGATGGATCGGAGTAATCCTGTCGCGTTACTGGAGATGGGATATCTGCGATTAGAAGCGGGTGATACTGACGAAGCCAAAAGGTATTATGGTGGCTACAGGGCGCTCTCTCCTCAGCAATCGCCGCGGGGGCTGCTGCTTGGTCTGGAAATCGCCGAAACAACGGGCGACCAGGATTCGCTGAGCAGTTATGAATTGGCATTGCGCAATCTGTATCCGGATTCGTTCGAATACAGGGTGTGGATGGAGCGTCAGAGTCGATAATCAGCCTCCGGCTTAATGGCCGGGAGCAAGAGGACCGTGTCCATGAGCCAGCCTTCGCCAATAAAGCGCCGCATCAGCCGAAAAATTCATGTCGGGGGCGTCCCTATTGGGGGCGACGCACCGATTGCTGTGCAAAGTATGACCAACACGGAAACCTGTGACGTCGAGGCAACGGTTGCCCAGATACAGGCGATTGCCGCAGCGGGGGCAGACCTTGTGCGGGTCTCTGTTCCAAGTATGGAGGCTGCAGAGGCGTTTCGCGAGATCAGGCCGCGCGCGGGTATCCCCGTCGTGGCCGATATTCATTTCGATCATAAAATTGCGTTAAAGGTGGCCGAATACGGTGTTGATTGTTTGCGAATTAACCCCGGGAATATCGGTCGGGAGGCCAAGGTAAAAGAGGTCATTGCCGCCTGTCAGGACCGCGGTATTCCCATCCGGATCGGCGTGAATGCCGGCTCCCTCGGGAAGGAATTACTCCGTAAGTACCCAGAGCCGAATGCCGATGCATTGGTTGAGTCTGCGATGCGTAATGTTGAGATTCTTGATCGCCACGACTTTCAGGATTTCAAGGTGAGTGTAAAGGCCTCCGAGGTGTTTATGGCGGTTGAGGCGTACCGAAAGCTCGCGACTCAGATCGAGCAACCGTTGCATCTGGGTATCACCGAGGCCGGCGGAGTCCGGGGCGGCACAGTGAAGTCGGCTGTGGGGCTGGGTATGCTCTTGATGGACGGTATCGGCGATACGATTCGGGTGTCCCTTGCGGCGGACCCGGTCGAGGAGGTGAAAGTAGGTTTTGAAATCTTAAAGAGCCTCAAGTTACGCGCCAATGGCATCAATTTCATCGCCTGTCCCAGCTGCTCGCGTCAAAATTTTGATGTCATCAGCACTATGAACGAACTCGAAAACCGGCTTGAGGATATCCGCACCCCCATGGATGTCGCGGTGATCGGCTGTATCGTCAACGGGCCGGGAGAAGCCAGAGAGGCTGACGTTGGGCTGACGGGCGCGACGCCAAACAACCTGATATACATTTCGGGTGAGCCGGACCACAAGGTGAGTAATCAGGATTTTGTCGATCACCTCGAATCAGTCATCCGCGATCGCGCTCAAGCGATTGAGACCGCGCGCATCGAGCGAGACGCCACCATCATCTCAAGTACTCACTGATCCCCTTATGACAACATTTCGAGCGATACGCGGGATGGTAGACATCCTGCCCTCTGAGACGCCGTTGTGGCAGTCCATGGAGGCGGCCGCGATGGAGGTATTGTCAGGCTACGGTTACGAAGAGATTCGGCTGCCAATTATCGAAGCCACTCAACTTTTCGCTCGCTCGATTGGCGAGGTTACCGACATCGTTGAGAAAGAGATGTACAGCTTTGCGGACCGCAATGACGAGAGTATGACCTTGCGGCCGGAAGGCACAGCAGGATGCGTCAGGGCAGTGGTGCAGCACAATCTCGCGCAGAACCCGCAACGACTCTGGTATATGGGCCCCATGTTTCGTTACGAGAGGCCGCAAAAAGGTCGCCAGCGGCAGTTTCACCAGTTGGGTGTTGAGGCCTTTGGCGTCGCCACCCCCGATCAGGATGCGGAGTTGATTGCCATCAGTCGGCAACTCTGGCGGCGACTGGGGATCGACGACGCGCTCACTTTGGAGATCAACAGTATCGGTTCACCCGGTGACCGGGCTCGTTACCGTGACGCACTGGTGGATTACCTATCCGAGCATCGAGAGCAACTCGACCCAGACAGTCAGCGCCGATTGGAAAGTAACCCGCTCCGTATTTTGGACAGTAAAAATACCGAAACGCAGGCAATTTTGAATGATGCGCCGGCGCTTCAGGACTATCTTGATGAAGAGAGTCGCAGGGAGTTCGACCAATTGTTGGCCTACCTGGGAGAGTTGGATATCCCCTATGTGGTGAACCCGCGGTTGGTGCGAGGGCTGGATTATTACAACAAATGCGTCTTCGAATGGACGACAGTGCATCTCGGCGCGCAGAGTACGGTATGCGGTGGCGGACGTTACGACGGGCTGGTGGCAACATTTGGTGGCAAGCCGACCCCCGCGGCGGGGTTTGCGATTGGGCTTGAGCGTCTGATCTTGCTCATGCAGGCGCTGGATATTACAGTCTCGTCCCCGGCTGATCTCTATGTCATCACTGCAGACGAGGCGGCGCTCAGGCATGCGTTGCCAAGGGTAGACCAGTTGCGCAGCCAGTTTCCCGGCCTCGATATTGTGCAGCATCTGGGCGGGGGCAGTTTCAAGAGCCAGTTCAAGCGCGCAGATAAAAGTGGTGCCGCCTGGGCGCTGGTGTATGGGGAGGCTGAGGTTGCTGCGGGACAGGTGACTTTAAAGCCTTTGAGAGTGGACGCCGAGCAGCGCACGATTGACGATGCCGCGCTCGCGGGTTTTCTCTCGGATTATTTAGCAACATTACAGAGCGCTTGAAGTTAGCGTTGTTTTAAGGAGTCATGCGTGGCAGACCATATGCAGGACGAGGCCGATCTCGAGGCCCTCAAGCGGTGGTGGGATGAGAACGGAAAGGGCATTGTGGCTGCGGTGGTGGTTGCAGTGCTGGGCACGGTGGGCTGGCAGCAGTATCAGGGCTATAGCGCCTCGCAGACAGACGCAGCTTCAGATCTCTTCGCCGAGATGCTAGCCATTCAATCAGAAGGTGATGCCCCCGAGCGCCTCATCGAATTGGCCGCACAACTGAAATCCGAGCACGGCGGCTCCACTTACGCGCGCTTCGGCGCTATGTTGGAGGCTCGCGTTGCGGTAGAAGCAAATGACCTGGCAGCCGCTGAATCTGCGCTGAGATGGGCTCTGGGTGCTGGGGATGCCCGTTCCGACATTGGTCAGTTGATTCAGCTGCGGCTCGCCCGCGTGCTCGCAGCGCAGGGTAATGAGACCGAAGCACTCGCCATCCTTGAGCAGGGTAGTGCCGCTTATCCCGTCGGCTTTGCGCAGGCGCAGGGTGATATCCATCTGGCAGCAGGCAGAGACAGTGAGGCTCTGAACGCATACCGACAGGGCCGCGATGCAGCTTCGGATCTCGGGCAGTTCAGTGTGGTGCTAGATGATAAGGTGCGCACGCTCGAGAGCCGATTATCCGCAGATGAAGCGATCGGAGAGACGGGCTGATGAGGAATCGACTCAGCCGCCTGTTATTGCTGACAGCATTCTTGCTGGGTACTGGCTGTAGCACGATCACCGGATGGTTCAGCGATGACGACTTTGATCCGCGTGAGCCCGTAGAACTGCAGAAGATCAACGAGCAGGTGAAGATCAGGAGTCGTTGGTCACGGGGTGTTGGAGATGGTCAGGGCGAGGGGCTCTATAAAATCAACCCGGTTCTGGTTGACGATACACTCTATGTTGCGTCTGCTGAGGGCGAGATGGCTGCCATCGACGCAGAGGCAGGCAGGGTGCGGTGGAAACGTGACCTGGATCTGGCGTTATCCGGTGGTGTCTCGCACCATCTGGGATCTATTTTTGTTGGCACATCAGAAGGCTTGGTTATGCGGCTCTCTGCCTCGGATGGCAGTGAGGTCTGGCGCGCTGGCGTAAGTGGCGAGGTGCTCTCTGCGCCACAGGGCGATGGGCGTTATGTGGTTGCACAAACCTATGACGGAAAACTCATGGGTTTTGATTATGAGACGGGAGAAGCCCGCTGGACCTACACCAGCGACGTGCCGGTGCTGACGCTGCGGGGCACCGGGACTCCGATGATTCTCGGTGACAATGCAATCGCTGGATTTGCAGATGGCAAGGTGGTGGCCGTTAACCTCCGATCCGGTAATGTGGCCTGGGAAGTGCGGGTAGCCATTCCGCAAGGCACATCGGAAATCGAGCGCATAGTAGACATAGACGGCTCGATGGCATTGCAGGGCACCGAGCTGTATGTGGCGAGCTACCAAGGCAGGGTTGCTGCTATTGATACCCGCTCTGGCCGCCGGTTGTGGCAGCGGAATGTGTCGTCGGTTTCGGGAGTTGGCGTTGGCTTTGGCAATGTCTACGTAGCGGATGACGACGGAACGATCAGCGCGTTTTTGCGCAACGGGCAGGGCGTTCGCTGGCAAAATATTGACTTGGGCTTTCGCGAATTGTCGCGCCCTACGCCGGTGAGCAGCTATGTGGCAGTCGTCGATTTCGAGGGCTATCTGCACCTGCTGTCCCAAGTGGATGGTGACATAGTGGGGAGAACCAAAGTCGACTCCTCGGGTGCGCGTGCCGATATGATTGCCAGCGGTAATCGCTTGTACATTTATTCCAATGACGGCGCGTTGAAGGCTTACGACGTCGAAGCGCGTAACTAAGTCATGCTGCCAGTGCTCGCCTTGGTGGGCCGTCCCAACGTCGGTAAGTCCACGCTTTTCAACCAGTTAACCCGAAGCAGAGATGCGCTGGTCGCCGATCTCTCCGGCCTCACGCGCGACCGACAGTATGGGCAGGGCCGTCTGGATGAGACGGCGTTTATCGTGATCGATACCGGCGGTATTTCGGGTGAAGAGCTGGGTATCGATGCAGCCATGGCTAATCAATCCATGATGGCAATTGCCGAAGCCGATGTGGTGTTGTTGCTGGTTTACGGCCGTGCCGGGCTCCACAGCGGCGACGAGGCATTGGTCGCTTATCTGCGCAGCGAGAACAAACCCTTTCACCTGGTCGTCAATAAAATTGACGGGGTCGGCGAGGACATTGCCGCGAGCGATTTTTACCAGTTGGGCGTGGAGCAAATCCATAGCATCGCGGCCGCCCACAATCGGGGCGTCAGGAAGTTATTGGCCCAAGTGTTGTCTCCCTGGGAGTTGGAGGTCACCCCGAGCGAGCCTGACGCTGGGACGGAGGGTATTCGGGTTGCTATTGTGGGGCGACCCAATGTCGGCAAGTCGACCCTGGTTAATCGATTGCTTGGGGAAGAACGGGTGGTGGTGTTTGACCAACCTGGCACTACTCGGGACAGCGTCTACATTGATTATGAACGTCGCGGCCGGCGCTATACGCTCATCGATACTGCGGGTATCAGGAAGAGAAAAAATGTACGCGAGGCCGTCGAAAAGTTCTCCATAGTGAAAACGCTCAAGGCGATTGCCGATGCGCAGGTGGTTATTCTGACGCTGGATGCCCACGAGGGAATTGTTGAGCAGGATCTTCACTTATTGGGGCAGTGTATCGACGCAGGCCGTGCGCTCGTGATTGCTTTGAATAAATGGGATGGTATCGATCCCGACGAACGCGAGTGGATTCGCTCGGAACTGAAGCGACGCCTCCAGTTTATCGATTACGCGGATATTCACTTTATTTCGGCTTTGCATGGGTCGGGAGTGGGCAAGTTATACGGGTCGGTTCACAACGCCCACGAAGCGGCCACCCGCTCTCTCAGTACTCCAAAACTGACTCGCATTCTCGAGGATGCGGTGGCGACTCATCCGCCGCCCATGGTCAATGGCCGACGCGTGAAGCTCCGCTACGCCCATGCCGGCGGGCAGAATCCACCGATAGTCATTGTTCACGGTACGCAGACGGAGGCATTGCCGGTCAGCTACAAACGCTATCTGGAGAAAATTTTCCGCCGCGAACTGGCATTACACGGTACGCCTATCCGAATCGAAATGCGGTCTGGCGAGAACCCGTATGCGGGTAAGCGCAACAAATTGACCCAGCGGCAGGTTCAGCGGCGCCGGCGCATGATGAGTCACATCAAAAAGTCTGAAAAAAAAGCGCGACAGAAAAAGCGGGACGGTTAGAGGGCCTCCCCCTCTGGGTAGAGGGCGGACTCTATTTCTGCAAGCCGCCGATTCAAGCTGATAGCGTCGTCCGCTTGCACGTTGATGTGACCGACTTTACGCCGACTTCGCACTGACTTGGTATACCAATGGAGACTCGTGTCTCTAGCCTGCAATAAATCCACAGGTGGCTCTCTTCCGAGTAGATTAACCATGCCCGCAGGGCGCGCCGGATCAGTCTCACCCGGTGTGACATCGGTAATCGCTCGCAGGTGATTGCCAAACTGCGAGGTAACGCCCGCGTC
>VMBT01001921.1_pt1 | contig 10681 bp, 4 predicted proteins | sample 4404301 | NCBI WGS metagenome assembly VMBT01 (sample SAMN12238535, study PRJNA552566) | marine metagenome | isolation source: Coastal seawater | place: USA: coastal Georgia, Sapelo Island | collected 2008-08/2009-08
TCTTCAGTTGTTTGTGTTGTATCTTCAGTTGTTTGTGTTGTATCTTCAGTTGTTTCTATTTGAGCTAAAGATTCTGTAGTGTATTCAAAGAAATGCTCTGAACTGGTTTCAGCATAATGGGCTTTAATGGAGTAAGTTCCTTCAGCTTTAAAGTTAACTCCACCTTTAACTAGAAAGCTTGCAGAAAATTCCAAATCATTGTTTATGTTTCCAAAATAAAATCCAGCAGGATTACCAAACGGATCATGAACTCCAATTAATACAGTAGGAGAATCTAAAGTTGAAACGGTTCCAAAAATTTTGATTGTATCACCGTCAAAATATTGGTCTTTTTCAGTATAGATATCGGTGATTTCAGGTACCACTGCCTCCTGAGAAGGAGTTTCATGTTCGGTAATGCTACCGCCAATCACAAAATTGTGCTCTTCAGTTACTAGTTCATAGTCTAATTTTATCAGATATTCACCAGGCGTTTCATAAAATGGTGATTCTAAACTAATTGTTTTGGAGAAAACACCATCAGATGAAAGTTCCAAATTGTTTGCAGATAGAATTTTTTTGTCAGGATCAAATATGCTCATAGCAATAACAGGCATTCCAAAATCAATTATCTGACCAGAAATTACTAGTGTATCACCATTTTGATAACTTTCCTTGTTAAAACTCACATTGAATGAATCACCAAAAACATCATTCAATGTAAGTGGAGTAAATACCGTTAACACTAGAGTTATCCCCAGAATAAATCGCATCACAACAAAAAACACGTAATTTTCTATTTAATAATCACGTATGATTGATACTTGTTCATTCGACGGAAATTGATCTTGTTATTGGATTTGATAATGCAGTTGGATCTTTTAGTGAAGTCCAAACAAATGTTTCAATGACATAATCTCCAGAATTTTTTGGAATCCAAGATTGTGAGACATTAAGATTTTGTCCAGAAGATAACTGGCCTTGAATCCAAGAAAGCGACACTACAGAGTTTTGAGAATTTTTTACTTGAAAAAGATAAACAAACTTTTGATCAAATTCTTGCAAATTTGATAGACTTCCAACAAGCTGAACTTGTTGATTAGATGAAAAAGATGAGAGATTATTTCCAAAGCTATCAGAGATATTAATTTCAGAGTTTTCTAGTCGTTGAGTTGAAGGAATTGATGATTCAACTCTTGATTGAGCCTGAATTTCTAAATTATCAGACTCGGAATATGGTTTTGGTAGTGTATAATCACTATATCTAGCAGAAATTCCATCACCAGGAATTGCATAGAGTCTATTTCCACTTGATGCAGAATTTTGGGTAAGCGATATTGTTGCAATAAATGAACCAGAACTTTCAGAGGTCTCTATTGCATTTGCAGTAATTCCACCAACATCAGAGTCTGAAAAAACTTCTACAGGAATTTGATCAATTGATTCGGGATTGAGATTCATATCAAGATCAATTACTCTAACAATGACAGCGTCGTCACTAAAGAAAATATCATTTTCAAACTCTACTGTCCCAATATTCCAAGATACGGGGACAGATTCAGAAAGTACAACACCATCCGCAAATTCAAAAGATACTGTTACTGCAGAATCTCTTTCAACTTCCAAGAACCCACTTGTAGGACCAGTACCAACAGTTCTAGGAGTTGTGTCAAAATCGCCATCCCCATCTGCATCATGCAGGAATCCAGTAAGAATTACTTCGCCAGTAAAAATTCCACTTGAGACGTCAGTCTCAGTTAATCTGTATGGCTCTAGCGAATGACTACGGGTTGAGATTTTGATTGGATTCTCATTGTCATCTCCAATTGAATCAATCAAGTCTTTGTCGGTATTCCAACTTGGTGCAATTATTTTGATTTTGATTTTATCAGTCCAAGAATAAACGGGTCTGTCAAAAAATATAGGAGCATATGGTTTGTCATAGTCTGGAATCTCTTGAGCAGATGCAAAAGGCAAAATGAAAATTAAGAATAGAAAATCAAGCAACTACGTTTTGTGTAGAATAGTTTAGATTTATGGGTTGTCAGTTTGACTCTTCATCAGGAAGAGATATTGCCAAAATATTGTCTCCGCGAAGTAAAACCTTGCCTAGCTGTTTTTTATTTTCTTCAGAAATGTCTTCAGCGTTTTCTAGTGTAAGATTCATGTGTATATCAAAGTCTTTGAGAGTTCCTTGAATTGTCTTGTTGTTTCTTAATCGAAGCAAAACAACTTTGTCTTTGGAGTTTGTCATTAGTGTTGAGATTTCATCTGCCATAATTATCATCCAGTTATTTCTTCTTGCTTACTTGCATGTACAAATCAACGGTACCACTTCCAATTGGAATGTTACTTCCAACAATTACATTTTCTGTAATACCTTTGAGTTGTTCAATTTCTCCACCAAGTGCAGCGTGTGCAATTGTTGGAACTGTAATCTCAAATGCTGCTCTTGCCAAGACGCTGTCTTTGGTTCCAGCAATTCCATGTCTTCCGATTTGTTGCATGTAACCACGAGAGCACATCAAATCAGATACTAACATAATGTATCTATCATCTACTTCAAGTCCTTGGTCTTCCAGAGTACTGTTAAGTTCATTGATTAATGCATTTCTAGCAGCTTCAATACCAAGAGTTCCTGCAATCTCAAAGACGTTGTTTGTTCTAACATTTGTTTTGTCAATACCTTTGACCTCTAAGACTTTGGCAACATTAGAACCAGTTGTCTGGATAACCCACTCATCATCTTTTTGGACAAGTGTTACACGTTCAATGTCAGGTACGCCTTTGACGGTAGTATTGAGAACCTTATTTCTAATTGCAATAACGGTTGCAGTATCAGATTCTTCAACTAGTTTTAGAGTAATTAGTTCGCCAGTTGTCTCCATCTTGAATTTCTTGTTAGAAGACAATGCGGCTTCAACTTCTGCAATTGAGCAGCCTCTTTCTCTGAGCCTATTTTCACTCAAAATTAGTTTAATTTCAGTAGCATAATCAGTTTCGCTGTCTGCAATCAAGGCACTTACTTTGGTTTGCAAAACATTTCTTGCAACCTCAATTGCTTTTTCTCTAGAGTTCTTGGATTCATCATCAAGATAGATATCCATAGTTGGTGTTACTGGTTTCTTTCTTGCATCGACGAGTTCAATTAATCTTGGAAGACCTAATGTTACGTTTCTTTCTTTAATTCCTGCAAAGTGGAATGTTCTTAATGTCATTTGAGTACCTGGTTCACCAATTGATTGTGCAGTGATAATTCCGACTGCTTGTCCAGGTTCTACTTTTGCTTTGTTGTAAAGTAATAATCCTTTCTTACATACTGCTTCAACACCTTCTTTACTTAATTCTGAATCTAGTAATGCATCGGTAACTAGTGAAGTTAATTTTGGATTGAATGTTTTTGTGTATTTCTTTGCTAGTGTTTCAATCTCTTCTTTTGTTGCTTTTTTGCCAGAATCAATAATTTTTTGAGATTCGATTAATCTGCTTGGGTTGAATGCCATACCATGATCACTCTTTTGTACATCAATTCCATCTTCACCATAAAGGAATTGTACAATGTGTCCATGTGGATCTCTTACTGTTCCATCATACTCTAATCTAATGTGTTCTAATGCGTTGATCAATCTACGCTGCATGTAACCACTTTGTTGTGTTCTAACTGCAGTATCTACTAGTCCTTCACGACCTCCCATAGCGTGGAAGAAGAATTCAAGTGCAGAGAGTCCTTCTCTGTAATTAGATTTTACAAATCCGTGTGCATCTGGATTATCATCATGTTCTTGATAGTGGGTTAATGCTCTGTTGTTGTAGCCGTCGTGGAGTCTGTTACCTCTTCTTGACTGTTGTCCAAGGGCACCTGCCATCTGACCTACGTTAAGTGATGAACCTCTGGCACCAGTTGTAGCCATGATTTTTCCTGCATTGTCTGCTGGAAGACAGTCATTTGCAGAAGAGCCTGCCTTGTCTCTTGCTTTACCTAGTTCATTTACAATGTATGCCTCTAAGGCTTCTTCAGGTCTCATACCTCTGGTAAGCTTGAGTGTTCCTTTCTTGTATTGATCAGTCAAATCACTGACAACATCATAAGTTCCTTGAATATCATCAAGGATCTGTTGTTTGTCTTTGTCAGGGACTATAAGGTCACCATAACCATAACTGAAACCATAATGAGTAATGAATTGTTTTACCATAATGAGAATAGAGTTGAGGAAACTTTTACCTACAGCATTACCATAATCTTTTGCAATTCTGTGAAGTACACTTTCTGGCTCTTCTGCACCAATTGATGATTTGTCAATGACGCCACTGATTAGTTCACCGTTTTTAATTACAACATCTTTTGCTTGTCCTTTTGTTCCCTTTGACCACTTTGATGTAATTACATAGTTGAAGTCTTTTGGTAAGAACAATGAGAAGAGTTGTTTTCCAGTGTATGCTGGACCATCTTTAGTTTTAGTTGCAGGTTTTGGAAGAGGGTCTGTGTAACCACCAAGCATTGCAAGGTTTGAGAATTCCTGAATAGATAATGTTGTATCGTCTTTAGTTAGAAGATATGCACCAGTTACAAAGTCTCTTAGTGCACCAATAATTGGACCACCATATCTTGGAGAGATTAATTGATCTTGAACTCTCATCAAGAGAATTGCTTCTGCTCTTGCTTCCTCACTTTGAGGAACGTGAAGATTCATCTCATCACCATCAAAGTCTGCGTTGTATGGAGGACAAACTGATGGGTGTAGTCTGAATGTCTTTCCTGGAAGTACACGGACATAGTGTGCCATGATTGACATCTGGTGTAGTGATGGCTGTCTGTTGAACATGACAATGTCACCATCAGCAAGATGTCTTTCTACCAAATATCCAATCTCAAGTGTTTCAGCAATTGTAGAGCGGTCCTCTACAAAGTCTAGTCTAATCTTTACACCGTCTGGTCTGACGATATAGTTTACTCCTGGGAATTTCTCAGGTCCGTTAATTACGAGTTTTCTCATTCTTTCAATATTCCATTCTGTAACAATTTCAGGAATAGTTAGTTTCATTGCAACTGCTTCTGGTACGCCAACTTCACTCAAGTCCAAGTTAGGATCAGGTGAAATGACAGTTCTACTAGAAAAGTCGACTCTCTTTCCAGATAGTGAACCTCTGAATCTTCCCTCTTTACCTTTGAGTCTTTGAGTTAATGTTTTGAGAGGACGTCCAGAACGATGATGAGCTTGTGGAATTCCAGATACCTCGTTATCAAAGTATGTTGTAGTGTGATATTGTAACAGGTCTACCAAGTCTTGAACGATTAGTGGTGGAGTTCCTGCATCTTTGCTCTCTTTTAATCTCTGATTAACTCTGATGATATCTACCATCTTATGGGTCAAATCATCTTCTGATCTAATTCCGGTTTCCAGAATAATTGAAGGTCTAACAGTAACTGGTGGAACAGGGAATGCCTGTAACACAAACCATTCAGGTCTTGCAGTTACTGGATCATAGGATAGTAATTCTAAATCTTCATCAATGATTTGTGAAAATCTTTCTCTAATTGTAATTGGAAGTAATCTGTGTTCTCCAATTTCTGTTTTTTCTACAAAGATTGTTGGTTTTGTAAAGATTAGTTCGTATTGTGTTTTACCACAGTGAGGACATTCTTTTGCTTTCTTTGCTTTTTCAATAATTTGTTCTGGAATACGTTTTTGAGAAATTACAGTATAAGCTGCATGTTTCTCTTTGATAGTTTTGAAGATGTTAAGATCTTCTTGTGGAACTTTTAGTCTTGCACAAGAACGGCATGTTGATTGTAATAGTTTGTAGATATTATCAATAAATGCAATGTGTAAAACAGGCTCTGCCAATTCCAAGTGTCCAAAGTGTCCAGGACATCTTGCTGCAGTGTTACCACAGGTAAGACATTTTTGTCCAGGCTCTAATGTCCCCAGTCTGCCATCCATCAAACCTCCTTGAACCGGCATTCCATCTTCATCATAGGTTTCAGGAGCAGTGATTTCTGCAACAGAATATTTTCTGATTTCAGTTGGAGACCAAACAGAGAATCTGATTCCGTCAATTGCTTTTACTGCTTGAATGGACATTATAGTTTCTCCTTGATTAACAATCTTGGTGCGACGTTGAGGCTCTGCATCTCTTGCAAGAGTAGTTTGAATGCATATGCAACTGAAACTGATGAGACTTTAGCTTTATCACCACAGACTCTGCAGACATATTTTCTTTGTTTAACATCATGATAAGCAACAAGACCACATCTTTCACATACAAAGATATCAGATTTATCAGACTCGTCAAGTAGTCTATCTTTTAGAATCATAGAAGCACCATAGGCAATCAAACAGTCTCTCTCCATTTCACCGAATCTAAGACCACCACCTCTTGCTCTTCCTTCTGTTGGTTGTTTAGTTAACATCTGAACTTGTCCACGTGCTCTTGCATGAATCTTGTCTGCAACCATGTGGTGTAGTTTTTGATAGTATACAACACCAATGAAGACTTCAACTGGGAATGACTTTCCAGTTCTACCATCATACATTATTTCTTTACCAGAATATTCAAAGCCGTGTGCATCCATTACTTCTCTCACTTCATCCATCTTCTCTCCAACAAATGCAGAACCATCAAATCTTGCTCCACGTAATGCTGCAGATTTTCCACAGATAGATTCCATCATCATACCAACGGTCATTCTAGATGGGAATGCATGTGGATTAATCAAAACGTCAGGAGACATTCCATTTGCAGTATATGGCAAGTCTTCTGCTTTAGCTAAAATTCCTAAAACTCCTTTCTGTCCATGTCTTGATGCAAACTTGTCGCCAATCTCTGGAATTCTCATATCTCTTGCTCTAATCTTGTACATCTTTCCACCTTCGTTTGATTGAGTCATAACTACAGTATCAACAACTCCAGTTTCTGATGGTCTAACACCAATTGATGTATCTCTTCTGTAAGGACCAGATGATTCAAACTCTCTGTACTCTTCCATGAATCTAGGAGGACTAGTTTTTCCAATCAAGATATCTCCACCTTTTACTGGAGCTTCTGCTGCAACAACACCGTCTTCTTCTAATAGTCTGTATGCACGTTCTCCCTTGTATCCTCTAATGTTATCCTCAGCATTTGGAATTTCAAATGCATCACGCATTCCACCAGGATATTGTTTTGCTTCAGCATCATAGATTCTAAAGAAGAATGTTCTTCCTAATCCTCTATCAACTGATGCCTTGCTAAGAACAATTGCATCCTCAATGTTGTAACCATCAAATGGGAGTACTGCAACTACACAGTTCTGACCTGCAGGTCTGTCTTCTAATCCCAAAAGTTTCATTGCTTTTGTGTTAACAATTGGAACTTGTGGATATAGCATAAAGTGTTGTCTAACATATGTACTGGTGTTCATCATTGGAGTTGAGAATCCTAAACTCTGTTTTGCCATTGCAGACTCGTATGTATTTCTTGGAGACTGGTTATGTTCAGGATATGGAATGATTGAAGCACCTGCACCAAGAATTGCTGGTGGGAAAACTTCGAGGTGTGTGTGTTTCTTTGTGTCTTTCTCATCTAGTGTGACATAACAGTTCTCTTCTTCATTTGCATCAATCATTTCTAAGACACCCATTCTCAAAAGGTCAGTCCATGAGATGAGTTTCTTTGAGATTTTATCTAGTAAATCAGCAGTAAGTAATGGTTTGTTATCCTTGATTATGATTAATGGTCTTAAGACACGTCCTGCATTGCAGTTAACGTATAGTCTTCGAGTAGAGCCTTCAATTTCAGATTTATGAAATGACACTCCAACGTGTGGGTGAATCTTTGAGTTTCTTCTCAAGTCTCTAAGAGACTCTGCAAGTTGTTCACCATCTTTGTAGTATCCAATTAGTCTACCATCAACAAAGATTCTAGTTCCATCTTTCTTCAAATCTTCTTTTGCATCAAAGAAGTGAACAGTTCCAAGATCATAGAGTTTCTCTACAATTTCTTCAGATGGTACGTTTACAGAAATGATTCCAGATAATGCCAAGTTCTTTACAAGGCCACAGTTAGAACCTTCAGGGGTTTCACTTGGACAGATTCTACCAAAGTGTGTTGCATGCAAGTCTCTTGCCTCAAAGTTTGGTTGTGTTCTGCTAAGTGGAGATTGAATTCTTCTAAGGTGGCTAATGGTTGAAAGATAGTTTGTTCTATCAAGTAATTGAGTAACACCGACTCTACCTCTACCCCAGTTTCCTGTGGCAATTGCGTTGTTTAGTTTATCAGTAATAATTCCAGGACGTATTGCAGCAGCTACTGCATTAATTCCACGTTTTTGTCCAGAACGCTCTAATTGATATTTCATATCGCGGACAAGATTTCTAAATGCAGTTCTAAACAAGTCTGCAAGCATCTGTCCTGCAAATTTGATGACTTTGTTTCCATAGTGGTCTTTGTCATCAGGTTTAATCCAATCAAGTTTTAGTTCTAATAATTTACAAGCTGCTTCTCCCAAAAATTGTGCCTTTTCTTTTCTGTTTTCAGGATGTTTACCCAAGTGAGGTAAAAGACCCCAATCAAGTAAAGTTTCAGCACGTTTAATCTGGAATTCTTCAAGCATTCCTGGTGCAATTCTCTTACTGATGTAAACAATTGCATCTTTTGCAGTTGGAACATCTCCTGCTTTTTCAAAAGATGCTTCAAGTTCATCTTGGAGTTCATCTACCAAAGAAACTGCTGCGGCAATCTCTCTGTCAGATTCTAATCCAAGTGCTCTCATCAAAGTAACTACTGGAATGTCAACAGGAGAACCAGGAATTCTTGCTACAATTAATCCATCATTTTTCATAACAAGTTCAAGTTTTGCACGATAACCAACAATTGAAGAATATACTTTGGCTTTGTGAACAATGTTTCCACCAACGGTTTCTCTATCTACAATGATTTTGTTGTATGATAGATCCTCCAGTCCAACAATGACTCTCTCAGAACCATTGATGATAAAGTAACCACCAGGATCATTTGGGTCCTCACCATGCTCAACTAATTTTTGTGTAGAGAAATTGTGCAATATGCATGCATTTGATTTTGCCATAACCGGAACATCACCGATATGGACAAATCTTGATTCAAGAATTTTTCCATCTTCAACAACACTTGCTTCCATCATAACAGGTGCAGAATAAGATACATTTCTCAATCTAGCTTCTGCCGGAGTGATGTGAGTAATAGAACCATCAAGTTCCATCATTCTTGGTTGTTGGAGTTTTACTTTTCCTAGTTGAATTTTGTAAGGGTATTCAGCATTTTCAATATCAATCTGACCAACTTCGTTGATTATACTTTGTAATCCTCTTTCTAAAAATTCATCAAATGAGTTTAGATGTTGACGTGCAATACCTTCTCTCTTCAAGATATCTTGAATTACTGGCCAACGTTTGGTTGAAGGATCTGCCATCTAAACTTCCACCACGTATCTGTAATAGAGACTTTCTCCAGCGGTTGGACTTTTTCTTGTGATCTTTATCATATCACCAGGTTTTACACCAAGTCCCAAAATTGCAGGATCGTTTACAAAGATTAATGGTAATTCGGTTGGTTTACAATTGTATTTTTTTAAAACTTCTTCGGCTTCTTGTTTTGAAATGATTTCATGTTTTGGAACATAGATGTGGTCAGGTACAAGAATTTGGTTTTTCTTAGTTGCCATTTACAAAACCTCCACGTCGAACATTAAATGTAACAGTAATGAATACACACAAACTGTCAAAATCTCACGCTCAGGTTAATATATATCTAATCTGAAATTCGTTAAAAAATTAGTGATTTTTCTATTTTGTCAAATAATCTTTTCACAACCTTAAATAGGAAAAATTCAGGCGTATAATCAATGAAATCACAATTGATGGTGTTTGCATTATCAGCAATTCTAGTTGCAGGTATTGGTATGGCACCAGCATTTGGACAAATACAAAATACGATTGTTGTTACTACTGATAAAACAGCCTATTCAGAGGGCGAAGTAATCATGGTAACAGGTGAAGTTAGAGATCTTTATGCAGGAACTCCTGTAAGTCTCATTGTAAAAGCTCCTAATGGAAACATGGTATCTATTGCACAACTAACAGTTGGCGCAGATAAGAAATTCAGTACAGAAATTACTGCTGGAGGTTCATTGATGAGAGCAGAGGGAACTTATACAATTACTGTTCAATATGGTAATGAGAATAGAGCATCTACAACATCCTTTGAATTTGGTGGTTCTACTGCTCCAGTAGAAAACCCAACAGAAACTATGACTTCTGAAGTAACTGAAACAACCGTTTCAGTTCAGGGTTCATCTGATTTGATAGGATACGAGATTGCGGGCGCAAAATTGCTTGGAATCATACCTGATGCGGATGCAAATTCTCTGATCATCTCAATTGATGCCATGGAAGACGGTTCAATCACTGTAACAATCCCTAGATCAGTTTTAGATGCCACAATTAATGGTGCAGATGACGACTTTTTCGTCCTAGTTGACGGAGAAGAAGTAGACTTTGATGAAACAATCACATCTACTGACAGAACACTCACCATAGCATTCCCAGCAGGGGCTGAAGAGATTGAAATAATCGGTACCTTTGTAGTCCCAGAATTTGGTACAATCGCAGCCATGATTCTAGCAGTAGCAATTATCTCAATAATTGCAGTATCTGCAAAATCAAGACTAAGCATTATGCCAAGA
>VMBT01001925.1_pt1 | contig 10658 bp, 8 predicted proteins | sample 4404301 | NCBI WGS metagenome assembly VMBT01 (sample SAMN12238535, study PRJNA552566) | marine metagenome | isolation source: Coastal seawater | place: USA: coastal Georgia, Sapelo Island | collected 2008-08/2009-08
GATCGTGGCAGCTGCTGCTAGCGATGGAATGGAATATCCAATGATCCCACTCAACAGCGGTAACTGGCCGGGGCATCAATATGTGATCGCACATGAGGTGGGACACAATTGGTTCTTTGGTATGATCGGGAATAATGAAACGTATCGTGCATCGCTGGATGAAGGATTCACACAATTCCTGACATCCTGGTCCTTGCGCAACATACGCGAAGTCATGGATCGCCCGAATAGCATAGATGACGGGACTGTTTACAACGGATATATGTCACATGCAACGGGTTCAAATACAGCGCGTCTCAATGTCCATTCAGACCACTTCAACAGTGCTGCACGTCATGGCGGCGGATATGGGCAGGTATACTATAAAACAGCTACCATGCTCTACAACTTGCAGTACGTGCTTGGCGACGAATTGTTCCTGAGTTCCATGAAGCATTATTTCAATTCCTGGAAGATCTGCCATCCCTACTGGGAAGACTTCAGGGACGCGATCATCCAACATTCCAAGGTGGATCTGAATTGGTTCTTCGACAGTTGGATCGAGAGTAATGAAACCATTGATTACAAGGTTAGATCAGTGAAAAAAGGCTCTGAAAAAGGTCAGTACTTCATCACCTTTAAGCGAAACGGTATGCAAATGCCGATAGACTTCACTGTTACTGATGCTGAAGGTGGAAAACATGAGTACCATATTCCGAATACATACTTTGTGAAGAAAACGGACGCAACGGTTCTAGATAGATGGACAGGTTGGGGCATCGTGAATCCTGAATACACTTCAGAGGTTCGTATTTCTAACAAGCTTAAGGATGTTCAAATTGACGCCTCAGGTCGCCTTGCGGACGTGTACCGACTGGATAACAGCAAAAAGCTTCCGGTAGAATGGACATTCGACAATCTGCGTTACAAATACTCCGGATTCCGTTCATACCAGTTCAGCTGGAGACCTGACCTGTGGTATAATGCCCTCGATGGAGTGAAGGCCGGGTTACACGTGAACGGTAACTACTATAACACCATGCATCAATTCAAGGCATGGCTTTGGTATAACACAGGAGTTACGGCTCATGATATCGACGACTCGACGGCTGATCTGCGAGAACAGATCTCGTACAGGGTTGACTATTCGAACAAGATCAATTCCAATTTGCGCTACAGTGTGTCAAGCAGATGGATCTCCGGATATGAGAAGCACGGGATCGAGTTCACCGGATTTGTTGGTTCCGATAGACTTACCGGAGGAATGTACGCAGCCAATAGAAGGGAAGGGGCATACCTGCTGCAACGCCAATTCGTCAACGACGGCTGGGACAATACGCTGTACTTCAAATACGCACATGGGTACAAGTATTTCGCCGGTCAAGGAAACATAGAACTCTATGCAGGTAATAGCAGTGCATTCAGTGATTATCGCTATTCGGAATTGTCGATGACTGTTACGAACTCCTCGCAGATCGCAGGAATGCAGTTCAGAACCAGAGCATTCGCCGTGTACATGGATGGATCCGATTATGCGCCGGAATCATTGGTACTGCTGGCAGGAGCCAACAACAGAGAGTTGATGGACAATAAATACACAAGAGCAGCAGGTTGGTTCCCTGAAGACTGGGCTACATACTCAGCTGACTTCAACCATTTCCACTACGGAGGCGGGTTGAACTTGAGAGGATATTCCGGGTATGTTGCCTCTAATACTGAAGGTTCCGATACGTTTGCCATTTTTGCCGGAACCAGAGGCGCTAGCGTCAATGCAGAATTGAGTGCTTCCCGATGGATGAATAAAGCTACGGGTAAGGTAAGTCGCTATGTGAGCATTGACCCTTACTTGTTCTGTGATGCCGGAATACTCGGTAATGATGATGATCAATACAGTGACTTGAGAGTTAATGCAGGTTTCGGAACCGCCTTTGCCGTGAAGTCGCGCAGGTTTAACAAAACAAAACCTCTGGTGATCCGTGTCGATCTGCCATTGTTCCTCAACCGCGTTCCGGAAGATCAGGAGTACATTGGTTTCCGTTATCTGGTGGGCATCAACCGAGCATTCTGATCCATGATCGAAGTACGGAACATACACAGAAAATTTGGAGAACTGGAAGTTCTTAAGGGGATCGATATGCGTGTGGAGCGCTCGGAGATCCTTTCCATAAGCGGTGCATCCGGTGCCGGTAAAACGACCCTACTTCAGATCATTGGAACACTCGATAGCGCGGATACGGGAGAGGTTTTGTATGATGGGGAGAATGTGCTCAAGTACAAACCAAGAAAGCTGGCGCGTTTCCGGAACAGTAACATTGGGTTCGTTTTCCAGTTTCACCACTTACTTCCGGAATTCACAGCTCTTGAGAACGTCTGTATTCCAGGATATATTGGTGGTAAGTCAAAGAAGGAAGTGGAGGTCAAAGCAGCCGAACTGCTCGATCGATTGGGATTGCGTCATCGCTTGCAGCACAAACCCGGTGAACTTTCTGGAGGAGAGCAGCAAAGAGTTGCAGTGGTGCGTTCACTCATCAATGATCCTATGTTGGTTTTGGCCGATGAACCGTCGGGTAATCTCGATTCGGAAAACGCCAAAGAACTTCACGATCTGTTCTTCACCTTACGCGACGAAATAGGGCAGACCTTCGTGATCGTCACGCACAACAGAGAACTCGCTTCTTCGGCTGATCGCGAGTTGGTTATGCGTGATGGGAACATCGTGTCTGAAACTTCATCGTAAAAATTCGTCGTTCCGACTACAACAAGAGGGCATTTACCCTTCGTTGCTATTATTTCACGGCTTCGATTGAGACTCCTGACATTCATATCATTGCTTTGTACTTCGGTTTTTGCCCAGGCATTTCAGCTAAGCGGAAAGATCACCGACGAATCAGGAGAACCTCTGTCGTTCGCAGCAGTGTATGTTCATGGTACCACTTTCGGAGTGCTCAGTAATCTCAAAGGGGAGTATTTCATGGACCTACAAAAAGGGGACTATGTAATCGTATTTGAAAGTGTTGGTTACGCAACTCAGAAGCGCAACATTTCCATAGATCGAGATCAGGTACTCAACATGGCGCTTGCATCTAAAGACGAGATCCTGGAACAGGTGGTGGTTCGGTCGGACCGCGAAGACCCTGCGTACGGGATCATTCGATCAGCCATTGAAAAGAGAAAGGACAATCTGGAAGCCGTTACCAGTTTTCGAGCTGATTGCTACATCAGAGCAGTGCTTGAAGAGGAAGATCTGAAGCGACCGGATACCATTCAAAACGAACTGATCACTCGCAAGAAGGTCAATTTGATCGAATCCCAATCAAAAGTATACTACCTCGATCCCGGATTCAGAAAGGAAATTAAAACGGCTTATCGAGACCTGAGTGAGCAAAAGAACCAGACAACCGGATTCAGTGTTGGTGTGAGTGCAGGGGATGACAGAGGCCCTCAAAGCGTTGCCGCAACAAATCCATTGCTGTTCTTCACAAAGTACTCAGACGGTGACTTCAACTTCTACAAGAACCTGATCGATCTGCCTGTGCTAAGCTCTTCACCATACACGTCACCGATCGCTAACAACGCTATGCTCGTTTATCGGTATCGATTCATTGAATCGTTCATGGAAGACGATGTGTTGGTTCACAAGATCGAGGTCCTGCCGAAGTTTCAAGGTGGGCGCTTGTTCAAAGGCATTGTTTACGTGGAAGAAGGATCGTTCAAATTCAAGGCGGTCGATCTTGAGCTGAATCCCATCTCCTTGTTGTACTTCAGCAAGTTCAGACTTCTCCAAAATTTCAAGAACTCCGATAAAGGTAGCTTGATACAACGTCAGGAGTTCTATTATGAGACACAGCATTCCAAGAACAAGGCAAGTTTTGGTAGGACCTTGGTGCAATACGACAACTATGAACTGAACGTAGAGCTCTCCAAGAGATTCATGGCAAGGGGTCAGACCATCTTCACCGACTCGAGCGCCGAAAAGACAGAAGCCTATTGGTCCGGCATGAGGCCGATCACCCTGAAGCCTGTCGAAAAAGCGTTTATTCACACACAAGACAGCATTATCGAGGTTCGAAACAGTGCCGGATATATCGCAGAGCAAGACTCGATCTACAACAATCTGGATATCTGGAATTTTCTGGTCAATGGGATCGTACATCGCAATAGAGCCAAGGGAACCAATTATCTGTTATACCCGTTGATTGCTCAGCTCCAATTCAACTTGATCGATGGATATCGCCATACGCTTGGTGGTGTATTTAGCAAAGAATGGAGCAAAGCTCAGGAGTTGGAACTGAGTGGAGATATCAGTTATGGCTTCCTGAATGAGAACATCCGAGGGGAGCTCACTGCACGTTATCTTTTTAAACCTAAGACCTTCAGTCGGGTTCGCTTGAGGTATGCGAATAAATATACCATGCTTACCACATATGAGAGTATTGCAGGGACCTTTGCGCCAAGCAATTACGTCGAGAACGAAGGCTACGGGATCGGTTTTGAACGCGAATGGTGGAATGGATTTTTTGTGCGGAGTTATCTCGACTACAATCAGTACAGACCCTACAAAGGGGAGATATTAGAGGCACTATGGGAAGGATTCCCTACCTATAACAATCCTCAGGATTTTGAAGGATTTGAGCAACTCGTACTCAATATAACTGCGGATATCACATTCGCTCAGCAATATGAGATGCGCCCTTATAAGAAAGTGATCACGGGATCAAAGTTCCCAACGCTGCAGGTCAACTATCGCAAAGGGATCAAACCATTCCTTGGAAGTGATGTGAATTATGATTTCCTGGAATTGCGTACAGATCATGACTTCAAATTGCGCACTGCCGGTTTATCCAGGATAAGTGCCAGAGCAGGAGGTTTCATCAATGATCAACAAGTCAGACTAGCTGACTTGAAGTATTTCAGGGGTTCCGACCAGATATTCTTTAGCAATCCACTAAGGTCCTTTCAGCAGATCAGCCCAACGGCAATGTCCACATCGAAGGCCTATTTCCAAGGACACTACATCCACCATTTCAATGGAGCAATTCTTGGTAAGATACCTACCCTCAATCGATGGAGTATCTACGCGTTTGGCGGGGGAAGTGTGTTGCTAATGGAGCAAAATGACGTCCACCATTTAGAGTTGTATGCCGGACTTGAAAAACCATTCAGACTTTGGAGACAGTTATTCCGTGTATCCGCAAGCTATGTAACCTCGGAAGGAAGCCTTTATGGCTTCGATCATGGTGTGAAATTCGGGATCGATTTCTACAACACGATCTCGCGCAGCTGGATGTATTGATCCGGGTGCAAGGATTGTGTGTTAATCGTGGTTTGAAAACCGACTGTCCTTAGCAAGTATTTCTATTTTTGCTTCACTTATGAAATTCAACACCAAGACCATCCATGCGGGCGTTCATGCCGATGAAGCTACCGGCGCGGTTATGACGCCGATCTACCAGACGAGTACGTATAAACAAACAGCGCCCGGAGAACATAAAGGCTTCGAGTACAGCCGCACGCAAAACCCAACCAGAGCTCAATTGGAAGCGAGCATTGCTGCATTGGAAAATGCAAAATTTGGATTGTGTTTTGCCAGTGGAATGGCCGCGATCGATGCAGTGGCTAAATTGCTCAAGCCGGGTGAGGAGATCGTAGCAACCAATGACCTTTATGGAGGTACCTACAGGATCTTCACTAAGATATTCGAGCCACTCGGGATCCGCACCAGATTCGTTGATATGGCTGATTTGGATGAGACCAGATCAGCTATCAATCGAAATACAAGGCTACTGTGGACGGAAACGCCAACGAACCCCTTGATGAAGATCATCGACATAGAAGCGTGTTCGGCTATTGCCAAAGAGAATGGTTTGCTGCTTTGCGTCGACAACACATTTGCATCTCCCTACTTGCAACAACCAATGTCTCAGGGTGCGGATATTGTCATGCACTCGGTTACTAAATACATCAACGGTCATTCCGACGTGGTGATGGGCGCTTTGGCATTGAACGATCCGGAACTTAATGAGCGTCTGGCGTTCATCCAGAACAGTTGTGGTGCAGTTCCCGGGCCTCAGGACAGTTTTCTCACCTTACGCGGGATCAAGACATTGCATCTCCGCATGCAGCGCCATTCTGAGAATGGTCGTGTAATAGCTGAATACCTCAAAGCTCACCCTAAAGTCGACAAGGTTTACTGGCCAGGATTCGAAGATCATCCCAATCACGAAGTTGCTAAACGCCAGATGAAGGATTTCGGAGGTATGATCAGCTTTACGCTCAAAGGCGACCGTATGGAAGACTCGGTGAAACTCATCTCGAGCACGAAACTGTTCACACTGGCAGAAAGTCTGGGCGGAGTAGAATCTCTTTGTGGCCATCCGGCCAGCATGACGCATGCATCAATCCCGAAGGAGGAACGCATGAAAGCGGGATTGAGCGATAGTTTGATCCGATTGAGCGTTGGGATCGAAGATGCGGAAGACTTGATCGCGGACCTGGAACAAGCCATCGGATGACGCTGTTAGGTCTGGCTGTTGCTCCAGGATTGGCTATTGCCATCTACATCTACTGGAAGGACAAGTATGAACGAGAGCCAAGGAGGTTATTGTTCTGGTCGTTCTTTCTGGGTGTATTGAGCATCATCCCGGCTATCATTCTGGAAAACTGGTGGGCGTCGAAAGGTTTTGATATTTCTCATGATCCCCGGCTCACGGCCTTCTATGCGTTTATCGTTGTCGGATTTAGCGAGGAGATCTGTAAGTATTACTTCGTTCGAAGATATCTGTACAACCACGACGAATTTGATGAGCCTTTCGACGGCATCACATACTCTGTCATGGTTTCAATGGGCTTTGCTACCATAGAAAATATAGCATACGTATACCAGGGAGGTATTGGTACAGCGATCCTACGTATGTTCATGGCCGTACCGGCTCATGCCACGTTTGGTATCATCATGGGATACTATCTGGGTCTGGCGAAGTTCAATCACTCAGGTTCCCGAATGTATCAGGTTTTGGCAGTGGCAGGAGCTACTTTCTTCCATGGGGCATATGATTTCGCTCTCATGCAGCAAAACTGGCCTGAGTGGAGTTTTGGAGGCGCCGTGGTTTCTCTCTTAGTGGCTATTCTACTTAGCAGACGAGCGATAAGTTTGCACAGAGAAGCTTCACCTCACAAGGTTCAATATGAAGCCGAGCGAGCGGAGTGAGATCAAAGCATTGTTGGACCGGAAAGTCGATGAATACAACAGGAGTAGTTTTATCGAATCCGATCCGATCTCCATTCCGCATCAGTTCAGTGATCCGCTCGATCAGGAAATAGCCGGTTTTTTTGCAGCTATCTTTTCGTGGGGAAATCGCACGACCATCATTCGCAAATCACAGGAGTTGATGCAATTGATGGGAAATGCTCCTATAGATTTTGTACGTAATGCAAGTCAGACAGATCTTCGATCGCTGAGCGCATTCAAGCATCGGACATTCAACGCAACTGATCTTCTGTACATACTCGATTTCATGAAGAGACATTACGCCAAGCATTCAAGCTTACAAATGTTCTTCCAAGGGAGAGACGTAAAAGACGGTTTATCAGCAATGCATAGTGCATTTTTTGAAGCAGAGTACGCACCACAGCGCACACGAAAGCATATCGGAACACCGGAACGTGGTTCGGCATGTAAACGATTGAACATGTATCTGAGATGGATGGTCCGTAAAGACGAGGGAGGTGTGGATCTAGGCATTTGGCAGCAGCCCGAAATTTCGCAGCTCATGGTTCCCCTTGATGTGCACGTTCATCGCATAGCACTGAAACTGGGCTTGATGAAGCGAAAGATCGCCGACTGGAGAGCGTGTGAAGAATTGACAGCTACACTCAGGACATTTGATCCTTCTGATCCTGTAAAATATGACTATGCCTTGTTCATGCTCGGAATCGAGCAAAAGAATGCATCAGGCTGATTCGACCTCTTCACGCTCCAATACACGCTGAAGTGCTCCAATAGCTTGATTGATCTCTTCTTCAGTTGTGAACCGACCAAATGAAAAGCGCACTGCCTGGCGTTCAGTGTTGGCACCGATAGCATTGAGCACATGGCTTCCTGTATTTGCGCCTGAATTGCACGCAGAACCACCCGAGCAGCAGATCCCTTCAATATCTAGTTTGAATAAGATCAAACTATTGAAATCAGTAGGAGGGAGCGAGGCACTTAAAACCGTACATAGGCTACCGTCTTCGCTGGTATCCCCATTGAATTCAATATCAGGGATAGTATCCGTGAGCCTGTTTTTCATGTACTGTTTCAGATCAGAGATGTGCTGACATTCTTCTTCGAAGTTCTCAATTGCGATCTCCAACGCCTTGCTGAGTCCTACGATACCCATGACATTCTCGGTACCGGCCCGCTGACTTCTCTCTTGACCACCACCGGTGATCATTGCTTTGATCGGCAGAGCATTGTTTACATAGAGAAATCCGGTCCCTTTTGGCCCGTGCAGTTTATGAGCACTGCACGTAATAAAATCGATATCGATCTCTTCGACGTTCAGCGGCAAGTGGCCGATCGTTTGAACTGTGTCACTGTGGAAGTAGCAGGAATGTGATCGCGCAATGTTCGAGATCCTCTTCAGATCTACCGCTGTCCCGATCTCGTTGTTCGCGTGCATGATGCTTATCAACGCACCTTTGTTCTGTGTGGCCAATTCTTCCAAATGATCGTAGTCCACCCGTCCCTGAGCATCCAATTCTACAAAGACTACTCGAGCAAGACCCATACTTTCCAGTTCTTCCGACGTTTGAAGAACGGCTTTATGCTCTGCACGATCAGTGATAATGGTAGTGATCCCAAGATCTCTCACAGCGCACCGAATGGCCATGTTGTCTGCTTCGGTTCCACCTGAAGTGAAAACGATCTCTTTTGGACTGGCTCCGATATTGGAGGCGATCGTTCTTCGCGCTGTTTCGACGTATCCTCGAGCCTTGCGTCCGAGACTGTGTGTTGCAGATGGGTTGCCGAAGCAGCCCGTCATTACCTCCGTCATTGCTTCAATGACGCGAGGATCCATGGGAGTGGTTGCGGCGTTATCGAGATAGACCTTTGACATGCGCTTATTTCGTTAGACTATAACCTATGAGTTTGTAAGCGAGTTGGGCGAGATTATACTGAGTCCGAACGTCTCCAGGTCGAGGAGCACATTCCACTATGTCAAACCCAACAACATTCTTTTTACTGCAAACTTCTCTAAAAATATCCAGAGCATCAAACCAAAGCAAGCCCCCTGGTTCAATTGTTCCCGCTGCAGGCATCACAGATGGATCAAATCCATCGGCATCGACCGTGATATAGACGTCATCACCAAGGCTATTCAGAATCTTATCGACAAGTTTTGGGTCTCGCAGCTGATGTCCATAAAATGTCTGTATGTTCTCAGAACGATCAATAAGTTCAGCTTCTTCTTTACACAAAGCTCGAACACCTACCTGACATATCTGAGGTGCGTAATGATTGATCCTGGCCATCACACAGGCATGGGAGAGAATATTTCCCTCGTAAGAGTCTCTCAGATCCGAATGTGCATCGATCTGAAGGATGCTGACATTGGGAAATTTTTCACGAAATGCTTTGTAAATGCCATATGTGACGGTATGTTCAGCCCCGAGGCTCACGACAAATTTTCCGTTGGCAAGATGCGACGCTGTATTTTCTCGGATGGATTGGATCACCTCCTCACCGGTCATTTCTTCAAAATTCAACGCTTCCTGAGTCGCGATCCCCATTTTGCATGGCTCGTTGCGTAATTCTTCGTCATAAAACTCCACATAAGCCGATGCATCTAGGATCGCCTGTGGTCCTTCCTTGGAACCCTTTAGATAGGACGACGTCTTTTCATAGGGAAGTTGCTGCACAACAATAGCCGCACTGTCGTAAGCAGCCAGATGTTCTTCGTCTAAACCCAGAAATCCATCCGCTGCATTTGTGAATGTCATACGATCTTCTATTTGCTTGTAAATGAGCTACAATTTAACTAGATTTTAAGAATCTTTGAAAGCCAAGATCTCATGAAAAATATCAACTATTCTCTAGCCAAATGCGGCAAGCTTCTTTCACTCGCGATCTTAACGATCGTATTCATCTCAAGTTCGTGTACACAACGCCGCTATGGACACATGAAGTTCCGGAACAATCTGAATAATCCATTCAAGAAGGAGCAGGTGGTGGTTCAAGGCGAGAAAATGGAAGTTGATCGAATTCAAAGGAGTGAATTGATAGTGAACTCCGATCTGCTGAAGCAACAGAAAGAGCAGGTTCAAGAGGATGCAATTCCATCCATGTCGAAGAGACTTGGAACGGCCAAGGTCGCTAAGGTGCTCGATGCTTTTGGTGAGCAGGCGCCTATAGCTGAAGGGATAGAGAAGCTGTCCGACAAAATCGTAACGGACAAGAAAGTGAAGCGTGTGTTGTCCGATTTGAAAGAAAAGCGACCGCTCCTTTCTGCTACACCGGAGAGTTTGACCGAGGATAATGAAATGAGTACAGAGGATCTGGTTTACTTGATCCTGGTGGTGATCCTGATCTTATTGATCATCGCACTTTTGAAGGAGATCCTGGGCCCGCTTTGGGGAATCCTGATCTTAGCTCTTCTGATCGTGTTACTAGGAATGCTCCTGGGATTGTGGTAAGC
>VMBT01001927.1_pt1 | contig 10652 bp, 8 predicted proteins | sample 4404301 | NCBI WGS metagenome assembly VMBT01 (sample SAMN12238535, study PRJNA552566) | marine metagenome | isolation source: Coastal seawater | place: USA: coastal Georgia, Sapelo Island | collected 2008-08/2009-08
TTCCATTAATATATCTATCTCAACCAGAAATATGCGTCTTTAATGATATGTATAAGTTTATAAATATAAATAATCTTAGCTAATGCATAAACTGGGATTGATTGGCAATCACATATCAAAATCACTCACTACCTCATTATTTAAAGATCTAAGTGATTATTTTGATATTCCACTAACGTATGAATTATTTGACTTAAAAGAGGAATACATTGAACTAAACAGTTTGATAGATGAATTAAAATCAAAAGAATTTAGTGGTCTAAATATTACTTATCCTTTTAAAGAAAAAGTTTTATCAAAACTTAAACATAAATCTGAAGAAGTTATTAAAACAAATTCCTGTAACACACTACTATTTAAAGAAGAAATACATGGATTTAATACTGATTATTTTGGTTTTCTTCATTCAATTAATCAAAAACAACTTGATCGACTTAATAAAATTTTAGTTATCGGTTGTGGAGGTGTTGGAAAATCTATCTCATTTGCTTGCGGTGAATTAAATCCTAAAAAAATTTTTTTATTAGATATAGATGAAAAAAAATCTTCTGATTTAGAGCGACAATTAAATCAAAGTAAAATTAATGCAGAGAAAATTAATAACTTTGATGTCAAAAAAGAATTATCAAGTTTTGATTTAATTATTAATTCTAGTTCTCTAGGACATCATAGTAATCCTGGCAATCCTTTACCTGAAATCGAAATGTGCAAAGAAGGAGTTATATTTTTTGATGCTATTTACACACCTTTAAATACACTCTTTCTTAAACAAGCATTAAAATCTAATTATAGAATTATATCTGGACTAGATTTATTCTTATTTCAAGGATTTGAGTCCTTCATGTTATTTACTAATAGATTTGATTTGAAGGATGAACTGTTTTTACTTTATGAAAAATTAAAAAGTAATTACTCTAATTTTTTAGAGAAAGCCTAAGTAGATACGTGAGAAATTTTTTTATTAGGTGAATAGATATCTAATATATTCCAATGGCCAGTAGTTGGTGTTGGATTATTAATCATAGGGACATCGATTAATGTTGGTTTTTTACTTTTAATAGCTTTGATAAGAACCTTTGAAAATTCATCAGCTTTCTTAACTTTAAAGCCTGATATTCCATAAGCTTGAGCTATTTTTGAGTATTCTGGTCCATATTTAGGAGAGTTAGCAGAACCAGGAAAGGTAGTACCATAAGTTAAACCGTAATGAGCTTTTTGTAGACCTGCAATTGTTCCAAAAGCGTTATTATTCATAATAATCCATATGATTGGGAGTTTTAATTCAGCTGCTGTCGCGAGAACCGATGGGTTTTGACCAAACCCGCCATCACCTACTAGACTAATTACAACTTTTTTAGGCTCAGCCAATTGAGCACCAATAGCAGCAGAAGGTCCAAATCCCATTGTAGCAAATCCACCAGGAGTTAAAATTGACCCTGGAGTTAAAATATCAAATTGCTGACCTACTCCATTTTTATTCCAACCTACATCAGTCGTTATAATTGCATCATTTGGAATAGCTTTTCTTAAATCACTTAGAATTCTCTCTGGCATCATGGGAAATTTTTTACTTTCAGCCATTTTTTTATTCTTTTTAATAAAATTAGCTTTGAAAGATTTAATTTCTTTTATCTTTTTTGAGTTGTCTTTTATTTTTGGAAATTTAATTTTTGCTCTCTCAAGTAAAATCTTTAGAGCATTTTTTAAATCTGCGACCGCACCTATTTCTGTTGGATAATTTCTACCTATTTCACTTGGGTCGATATCAATATGAATTATTTTAGAAGGAGGGACATTAAAAGTATAACCGTTATACCAACTTGAACAATCTGCCTCTTTAAACCTCGTACCAAGTGCTAAAATATAATCAGCTTTAAGACAGTTTTGATTGACTAATTTAGTACCCCAAAAACCGGTCATTCCCATTAAAAGAGGATGATCATCTCTTAAGGCGCCCTTACCCATTAGCGAATGAGCCACTGGAATTTGCATAAAATTAATAAACTCTTCTAATTCCTTATCTGCATCTGCTAAAAGAATTCCACCACCTACATATGCTATTGGATTTTTTGAAATTGAGATTTTATCTAAAATCTTATCAGCTACTTCAATAGATAATGTAGGTTTTTCGATTTTTTTTGTATTTAGAGTAATTTTTTCAAAAAGATTATTGGGAATGGATTTACTAAATATATCCATTGGAACATTAATTAAAACGGGTCCGGGTTGACCACTTTCCGCTAAATGGAATGCTTTTTCTAATATTTCTGGAAATAGATATTCGTTATCAACTCTCCATGCTCTTTTTACAAAAGGACGGTATATTTCCCATTGGGCAGCATCTGCATGAAGATTTACTTCTTGATGAGGGTGTTTTCCATAATAATGGGTGGGGATATCACCAGCAATTACAACCATCGGGATACAGTCCAGAGCAGCGTTAGCAACACCTGTTGCAGAGTTTGTTAAGCCTGGAGAAAGATGCGAAAGCACAACAGAAGCTTTCTTTGTAAGTCTTGCATAACCATCAGCAGCATGACTAGCTATCTGTTCATGTCTTACTGTAACAAATTCAATTTTACTTTTTGCTAAAGCAGATAGTACAGCAATATTAGTATGTCCACAGAGACCAAAAATATATTCGACTTTTCGATGTTCTAAATATTTAACTAAATTTTCTGCTATTGTTTTTTTTGGCATTAAATATCAGCTCCATAAAATTTGCCAAATAGCTCAGACTCTGGTGGTCTATCCTCAGCAATAGGTCTACTAACCCAAGTATAATTCATCATATGTTTAAGAGTTACGTTTTCATTTGTTATGTTTCCACCCCAAATTCCACAACCTAAAGAGGAAGTCATTGGCATACCGTTAGTAAAAGAACCAGCATTTGCTTTTGATTGTGGTTGTCTTACCATCATTCTACTTACAGGTGCAACTCTAGCTAGCGCATCTATATGCTCATCATTATGAGAATAAATACCACATGAATGACCTTTGCCTGCAGTTTCATATAATTTTTTTACTATCTCAAGGGCGTCTGAAAAATCCTCATAATGATACAACGACATTAATGTAGTTAATTTTTCTTTAGAAAATTTATGCTCTGATCCAATTTGATTTTGATTTTCGACCATTAAAAATTTTCTATCACTAGGTATGTTAAATCCAGACTCACTAGCTAATTGTTGAGGAGAGCACGCAATAGTATTAAAAGTTCTATTACCTTTTTCATCCCACATAGATTTTATTAAAAGTTCTTTTTCATTTTCATTACATAAGTATCCGCCTTCTAAAGTCAGGGCCTTAATCATTTCTGAATAAATTGACTTTTGAATTATGATGTTTCCATCTGCAGAACAACCAGATCCAAAATCAGATACTTTTGAAAGATGTGTATTTTTTGCAGCTATGTCTATATCAGCTGTTTCATCAATTACGATTGAAGAGTTTCCGGCTCCAACGCCATAAGCGGGTTTTCCAGATGAATAAGCAGACTGAACCATTGGTTTTCCACCTGTAGCAAGTGTTAAATCTACTTTAGACATTAAATATTGTGTAACCGGAATAGAAGGTTTTTTAATACATTGAAATAAGTCTTTAGGAGCACCTACTTTTTCACAAGCTAGTCTCATAACGTTAACCATTTCATTGGTTGTGCCAGCTGTTCTAGGATGTGGAGAGAAAATAACTGAATTTCTGGTATTTGAAGAGTAAATACCCGTAACAGGAGGTGTTAGCGCAGGATTGGTCATTGGAATTAAAGAAGCTATTATCCCAGCTGGTTTGGCATATTTGGTTAATCCTTTTTCGATATCTTCTTCAATAATACCTGTTGTAGCTTGGCGTAATGTATCTCTTAAAACACCATGTATTTTAAATCTTTTATTGGGTCTGCCGTTACGATCTCCTATACCGCTTTCATCAACGCCCATTTGAGCAAGTTTAGTAAATGTTTTTTCATTACTTGTGTACCAACCAATAGATTGAGCTAGATTATCTAATTCTTCTTGTGACCAATCTTCTATTAATTTCATGGCATTTTTTCCAGAATGTATCATTTCATCGATCATTTGAATTTCAGACTCTAGAAGCATTTTTGGCATTAAGCATTACCCCTAGTCAAAAAGTTATTTGTGTAATCTTCTTTTGGAAGTTTATTCTTTTGATCTTGTTGAATTATATTTTTGGTATGATTTAAGCATCTACGAGCATGCTCTTCTAAACCTAATTCTTTAACACGATTTATATTTGGTAGTTCTATTGAGTAATGAACAGGTGGACAATGGTCAATAATTGATTGAAAATCAATCCAACCTTCACCAGGATATAATCTAGCATCTCTAGCTAATTGAATCATTCCTTCTTTCGTGTCCGCAATACCTGGAAGACAATCGGATATGTGAAGAAAATGTATCCATTCAGGTGGCACGTGACCTATCTCACTGATATTTACACGACTTAAATGTAAATAAAGAGTATCAATCAAAATCCCACAATTTTCTTTTTTAGAAGCTCGAACTATATCTAGGGCTTCATCTAAAGTTCTTAATCTAGAAAAAGATGGAAACTCTAAGTCTATTGTTAAATTAAAATTTTTAGCTAAGTCACATGTCTCTGAGTAAATATCTATTAAAAAATTTCTATCATCTCTTCTTGATGTCCATGCAGACATAATCATATGTTTTGCACCTAACTCAGCACCTAATTCAAAACTTTTTTCAAAATCTTTTGGATTACAGTCCTCAGTTATTCTTGCCAGTTCAATATCGATAACTTTTATTCCCGTCGTATTAATAGCTGTCTTGGTTGCTTGAATTTGTTCTTTAGTCAAAGGTGAATGACTAAACTCATCCCTTATATTCATTTTAATTAATCTAGGGGATACTGCGTCGTAGCCAGCTCTTGCAGCTATGTAAACTAACTCAGCTGGCGTACACTCAATTAATGTAAGATGCGCTAGTGAATACATTTTTTAAATATTTGATAAAACACGAATATTTTACCCTATATTTAAAATAATATCTGATATTTAAAAAAATATCAAATATTCAAAGATGTCCAAACTCCATTATTTTGTGAGGAATTAAAAGAAGCCTCAACAAATTTAAGACCATTTAAGCCATCTTGAACAGATGGAATTAATAAATCACTAGGTATATTTTCTTTATTTATTTTAAGACATACAGATAAAGCAAGTTCTGTGTATAAAATTCCCCAGGCTTCAACAATGCCCTCACTAAACCCTCTTGCAGACATCAAATAACGATCAATATTCTTAGAAATACCATTTCCATGTCCTCTAGTATAAATTTCATCAGCAGAACCATATCGGGAAATTTTTAATTTTTCATTTTCTTCCATATCCCATTCTAATCCGCCTTTACTTCCATATATTCTTATTTTTAAACCACCTCTTTTTCCGCTTGCTAAACGAGTAATCATCAATGTGCCAGGGATTTGATCATCATATTTTGTATTCATAAATGCCGTATCTTCTAATTCTTTGGGAGAGCCGCAAACATGAAAATCTGCTTTTACATGAGTTAATTTTTTTCCAGAAATAAATTGTGCTAAGTGTGCTGCATGAGTGCCTATATCGCCAACACAACTTGTTTTGCCAGATTTTTTTGGATCTAAACGCCATTTCACATGTGGGGCCTCTTCAACACTGCTATCAACCATCCAATCTTGAAAAAACTCAACATGAATTTGATTAATCTCTCCTACAACTCCCTGTAAAACTAATTCTCTTGCTTGTCTAACCATAGGAAAACATGACATAACGTATGAAACTCCAAATATTGAGTTTGAATTTTCAACTAAGTTATTTAATTCAATCGCTTCATCTAAAGTACTGGTCATTGGTTTATCACAAAGAACATGGACATTATTTTCAAGAAATATTTTAGAATGTTGAAAATGTAAATGATTAGGAGTTGTGATCATTACAGCGTCAATTGGATTATTTGATTTAAACTCTTCCTGAATCATTTCTTCAGGTGACGTATAACATTTTTTTTCATCAAGGTTCCAAAGTTGAGATGCATCTTTTGCTTTTTTTGGATTAGAAGAAAAAACGCCAGCTGAAATATCCCATCTTCCTGTCAATCTAGCTGCAGCAGACTGAATATTAGAAATTCTACCTCCACCAATAATACCAAGACGTAATTTTCTTGACTGTTTTGGAAGTGGCCGATCATTTTGTAAAGGACTTAATAATATTGTCATTTTCCTAAACTAGGTGGCCTAGCTCCTCTGGGTAACATCTCGATAGCTAAAAAAACAGATGGAGTTATGGTTTCAAATTGATGCCAAGGATAATTGCCCTTTTTATCGAACATAGGTTGATGAGTAACTCCTGGAGCCATTATTTCTTCAATATATAAATCATTTAAATTTTTAGCTTTAAATTGTTGCATTTTTCCAAATCCCATAATTTGAGTATGTATTTCTTTAAAACCTGGCAATGGACAAAAAGGATGGTCTTTATGCATACCTACATTTAAAGGTACTGATGATGAGTGATAAACTGTAAATCCATACTGTCCGATCCATTTTTTTGGTGACATGTAATGATGAACTCCTTTTAATCTCTCTTCTTTACGAACCTCATAAGCTGAAGGCCATTTTTTTCTCATTTGACTCATTATTTTTTTATCATCCTCATTATTATTCAAGACCACCAATACCGCCTTTTTAATATTTGTAACTTTTATATTCTTAACAATGAGAGAATGATATTTTGATAATAATTGATCTTTAATTGAAATCTTAACATTAGAAAGATTAATCAGTATAGATGGTGATTTAATAATATAAGAATTTTCATTTTGAATAAATTTTAATTCAAAAAAAGGCTTAGAAATAGATAGAGACTCAATTGACATATTAAAACTCCATGTAGTTTTCAGGTAATATTTCAGGAATATGCGGTTCACTTAAAATATCCATGTACAAACTTTCATTTGAACTTTTTTCTAGTGACTCAATAACTTCTAAAACATGGAAAGCTAAATTACTATTAGCTCTTGGAATTCTTTTCGATTTAATACAATCTATCATTTCAATAAAACCTATACCCCTGTAATTTTCATTGTAGGAAAAATTATTTTCCGCTTTAATCCAATTATCTCTTCCTTTTGGTCTTGGTTGATGTGACCAACGAGAATTTTCTATTTTTCTATAAAAAACATCACCTTCAAAAATATTTGCTCCAAATACAGGATCAGGATCAGGAATTGAAATAACCCCCTCTTCTCCAAAAATTTCTATTCTAGGTGTCTCGCTGTCCCAGACATCAAAACTCATAATAATTGATCCAACCATTCCTGACTTAAATTGAAGTAGACCCTGACAATGAGTATCAACTTCAACATCAATCAATTCGCCATTTCTAGGTCCATTTTCTATTTTTCTTGTATTAGAGGATTTATTTGAAATACCACAAACTTTCGATATTGGCCCTAATAAAAAAACCATCATAGTTAAATAATAAGGGCCTAGATCCAACATAGGCCCACCTCCTACCTTGTAATAAAAATCAGGGTTAGGATGATGCCTTTCAGTTCCATGAGTGCCAACAAATGCGTGAATAGCAGTTGGTCTGCCAATGACATTATCATTTATCAACTTTTTAACAGTTTGCCATCTTCCACCAAAAAAGGTGTCTGGTGCACATCCAAGTAAAAGATTTTTTTCTTTAGATAATTGTAATAATTCTTTTGCCTGTGAAATGTTTATTGATAATGGTTTTTCAGAATAAACATGCTTACCTGCTTCAAGAGATTTTTTAGAAATTTCATAATGAGCAGCAGGTATTGTTAAATTTAAAATAGCGGAAATTTTTTCATTATTTAACATTTCATCCACCGTAAGAGATAAAGGTATATTGTATTTTGATGTTGTAGCTTTTGTTTCTTCAAAATTTAAACTTGCACAGCCTAAAATATTTATATCTTTATTTTTTTGAAGATTTTGTATGTAAATATCACTGATCTTACCACAACCGATAATACCAATATCTATTTTGCTCATAATTTATTCTTTTGATTTATAATTTGGTAAATAGTCAGGTGGCATAGGTCCCTTATTTCGTCCACCTTGAAGTTTTTGTTCATATCCATGGGCAAGAATTCCAATAGAACGGGAAATACAAAACAACCCTCTAGACAACATGGCATCAAAACCTAATTCACAAAAAATTACTGCCGTCGCTCCATCGATGTTCATAGCAATAGGCTTTCCCAGTTCTGATGAAATAAAATTTTGAACAGCTAAACCAATTTCTTTAAAATTTCCTGAAATAATTTTTTTATTTGCATAGAACTCTACTAACTCCATCAAGCGCGGTGCCCTAGGATCTGTTGGTTTATGAAAACGATGGCCAAATCCAGAGATAATTTTTCCGTATTTTTCTCTCCATTTGGAAATTGAAATAGTTACTGATTTGTCTAAATTTTCACCATCTTTCATCATATTATCAATGGAATAGTATAATTCGGCGCATTGCTCTCCTGCTCCACCATGAACGTCACCAAGCATATTTACACCTGTGGCTAAGACATTATTCAAACTTAAACCACAAGTTGCCGCCATTCTAGCTGCAGCTATAGATGGAGCTTGAGGGCCATGATCAACGCCCGCAACTAAAGCAGCTTCTAATAGTTCACTTTGTTCTTTAGAAGGAGTTTCTCCACGAAGCATAAGCCATATCATTTGAGAAAATGATAAATTACCTATTAAATCTTGGATATGCTGACCTCTAAATTTAATCTCACCTGGCTTCATATCTATAATTGAATTTTCCCACCATTTGTTTAAATCATTTTTATCTTTCATGCTGACTTCCTTTCATCATAGTAATTTTGGAGTGATTTAATTCTGTAGGTAGCATTTGATTCTCCATAGCCTTTATAATTTTGTTTTCTTTGTACTATTTCAAAAAAAAATCCAGAAAACATTGGTTGACTATAAAACTGAAAATATTCTCCAAATTCATCTTTCTCATATAAAATGTTTTTACTTTTTAAATTATTAAAAAAACTTATATCTAAATTATATTTAGTATTTAATTTTTCGTAATAGCTTTCGTGAATCTTTAGAAATGGAAATTCATTTTTTAAAAGAATTTCTGCTGTTTCAAATATATCATCAGTTTGAAATGCAATATGTTGAATACTAGATCCAGATTTATTATTTAGAAAAGATCCTGCTATAGTTTGATTATCATTAGATCCATTTAAATTCAATCTTACTTCACCTTCGGGGCTCGATAAAGCTTGGCTTATTATCTTTCCTTTTGTACTTACTAGATCAATTTTAGAAGATTTATTCATAATGAAATTAGATAAATAAAAGAATAGCCAACTAGTCATTTCATCTTCTTTCATTGATTGAGATATATGATCTATACATCTTAAACCTGCTGGTTGTTGAGGTTCTACATCTAAAGAATTGAAGTCTACATTCCATAGTTTAAATAAATTTGATTTTTGATCTATAAAATGAAGAACGCTGCCATCAACACCGTTTATAGCAGGTATTTGAAGTTCTCCGACTGATACGGGTAATAAATATTCAGAAACACCAAGTTTCTTAGCTCTTAAAATAGTCTGGTCAGCATCTTTAACTTTAATTGCAATATCACAAATTGAAGGTCCATTTTTTTTATAAACCTGTTCTGCAAAACTATTTTTTTGACTATTTACTAATATATTAATAGAACCCTGACGCCACAATTCAACTTTCTTAGTTTTGTGTATTCTCTCCATCCTAAAACTAAGTTTTTTCAAAGTGTTAATAAGAGAGATATAATCTTGATCAAATACTGAAAATTCAAGAAATTCAATTCCTCTTAATTCTATTTTTGGAGGCAAATCTGGATCAATATTAATAAATGTATTATCACTAGAGGTAACATCGTCAAAAATAGAAATCATGGATTTGTTTATATCCATAAAAAAATTTGTTTTTTTCTGAGAGCTAAATTTACTATTAGATATAGACCAAACACTATTATAATTTCTTTTAAGAAAAATTTTTATAAAACTTTTTAAATCTAAAACGCCTTCATTAGGTAATAATTCATCTAAATCATTCACCATTTTATGACTGTCTATGAACTTTGGGATATCAGTGAGCTGAATATAATCAATTAAATTTACTGGAATTCTATTTACAATAGAGGGTTGAGATCCATTTAATAAAATATTTTTTGAATTTAAAGCTAAAAAATAATTAGAATTATTATTTGATAGAAGCTTATCTAAAATAATTTCATAATTTTCATTTAATATATTAGGTACTAAAAAAACTAATTTTAGTTTTTTAATTAAAGTAGCTATCCTTATAATAAGATTATCAAAATTTTCTAAATTATTTTTTTCAAGTAATACCTCAGTATCTATTAATATTCTTTTTGCGTTAATAGACTCATATAAATTTATCTTATCAGATAATTCAGAAGAATTATTAATATTGAGTTGATCATAAAAATCAGTATTGGGAATTAATGCTGAAACTTCTATTTGATCTTCAATAATATTTTGATTTATATGGTCTTCGCGCAACTCAATAGAAGTAAAAAAAGTATCATTAAATAATTTTTCAAAATGAGTGTGTTTATTTAGATAATTTGAACTAATCGAAAA
>VMBT01001929.1_pt1 | contig 10643 bp, 10 predicted proteins | sample 4404301 | NCBI WGS metagenome assembly VMBT01 (sample SAMN12238535, study PRJNA552566) | marine metagenome | isolation source: Coastal seawater | place: USA: coastal Georgia, Sapelo Island | collected 2008-08/2009-08
TAGGTGATAATTTTCGTCCTCCAAATCCACCCCTTGTTGTCCCTGCTGACATTATCAGTGCCGTTCCTGTAGTCTCCTCCCTGATTTTCATAGATTTCCAAACACCAAATCCCGCTTTTCGCTTACTTTCAACCCTTCTCCAAACGTGAATAGAATAATCTATTCCTAATCCAACAGTGAGTGCTGTAATCATAATAGTTAGTACATTCCAATTTAATCCAAGAATTGCCATTGATCCGACCACCCATGAACCACTAATTCCAACTGGAAGAATTACTACTAATGACTGACCAAGTCTTCTAGTCAATACAAATAAAACCAGTATTGAAACTAACAAACTCCATCCAGTAGACTCGACTTGTGAGACCACTAACCCTGAGAAAATACTGTGAATCATCATTACGTCCCCTCCTATGTGGGCATCAGCATCAATATATCCTGATGATTCAATCCAATTTGCTTGCTTTTCAAACTCAATAGCCATTATCGATGTTTGCTCGCTTGTTTCTGCGATAACGTCAACTCTAATTTTTAGATATTTCAGATTAGAATTTGTCTCATCTAGAGCAACATACATTGCAACTCTTTCATTCCATGTTTGCCCTCTAAGAGGTTCCCCTATTGAATCATTTAACATTAATGAGTTTATTGCGGCCGAGATATCTCCCTCTTCAAAACCGTCTCCAACATCTAGTCTGCCATCATATATTCCTAGATTGAAAGTTTCACCGAAATTTGGATCCGTTTCAACAGCATCTCTGAGTATTGGATACAATCCATCGTAAGATGGACGTTGGGATTCAGTATTGGTCGGAATAACGACTCCTGATATAGTTGAGATTCTTATGTCTAGCATATCGAGACCTCTCAGAATATCCCTTTCTCCTGACAAATACTCTTCATCATCAGTAGGTTCGATAAGTATTGTTACTGATTTCCAAGCTGCAGCATCATATGATTCGTATATATCCTCTCTGACTTCCATTATAGGCATGTCATCGTCAGAAAGAAAATCTGTAAGTTCAAAACTAGTTTCAAGTTTCGTTCCTGCTAAGAAAACTGAGCTTGTTGTCAGTAAAACTACAACTAACAATATCCTGGCGGTGTTTCTTTTCTGAAAATTAGTTGCAATTTCACCAAATTTTGATAAATCAATAGTTTTTCTTTTCATTTCACCGGTTGTTTTTTCCACAACTACATGTAGTGCTCCAACAGTGACAGTGCTTGCAATAAATGCACAAACTACTCCTAAGGCCAATGTTATTCCAAAAGTTCGTAGTGGAGGGAGGGGGGATAGAGAACTAGCGAGAAATGCTGATACTGTAGTGATTACTGCTAGAGTCAAAGCCATCCTTAGTATCGAAAATGACTTTATCCATGCATGGGCTGCAGAATCAGTAACTTTTCTGGCTTCTTCATAACCTCTTTGAAGATGAATTGCATAATCAATTCCCAGTCCAAAAACTACTGGAGCTACTGCCACTTCGAGTATTGAAAATGGTCTACCCAACAAGGTGATTATTCCATATGTCCAAACCAGTGCCGCAGTTAATCCAAGTAAAGGGGCGGCAATCATTAACGCTGACCTGAAAACAATCGCTAGAACAAATACTACTACAACAATCGCTAGCATTAGAAGCCAAGTGAAATTATCTAATGTAGTGTCATTGATATCATTACTAATTAAGTCATCAGAGATTACTCCATAGCTCAGAACAGTTTCAGAATTTGAACTAATGTTTCCTGTCAGAGTATTCCTAATATTTTTTGCAAGAATTTGCCTGTCTTTAGAGTCCAAGGAGCCATTTACTTCAATTACCCACATGGTACTCGATGAAATTGGTGTAGAAGCACCTTCTTTGGTCACAATCCAATCACAAACATGTATGTAATCGAAATCAACGTTTAGTAATGCGTCGTTAGCGAATGTAGCAGATGCTATTGCCTGATCGTTTCCTATTGCATCCGTGCATTCTTCATTATCATCAATTACTGCAAGAAGAAGGTCATCCCATTCCTCAAAATCTTGTATTGTTCTACTTTGGTTATCTCTTTCTTCAAGAATATTTTGCAGAATACTTGCAATGTTAATATGAGAAATTATTTGTTCTCCAAACTGTTCATTAATTACCTTCAAATCACCATGTAATTGTTTTAGGGCTCCAATTTCCAGAACATTGGCTCCATCTTCATTTGGAGTTACGTGAACGTAAATTCTATTTGGAGTATCGGTCATTACTAAGTTCATTCTTTCTTCAGCATCTTTAGCATCATTTTCAGGTGCGAATGAAGAAAGGTCGGTGGTAAACTCGGGTAAAGGGACAAGTACTGAAGCAGTTATTACGGTCATTAGTAGGCTAACTATCAGTATTGAGGGGGCCATTTTCCCAAATAGTTCGGCGAACCTTTCCTCTCTTGATTCGCCTTCCATCATATCGCCGGAATCAATATCGCTGTTAAACTTAGACCGTTCACTGTACCTAAATTGGCCAGCATTCGAAGGCAAGCCCTCAAAAAGGAAGCGCTACTCGAACGGCTGTCTTATGCCAATCAAAGTCTTGAAAAACGAGGGTACCGAACTTCGTCTCAGAATAATCGGAGAGAGTCATTCAACATTGCAATTGTTTCGATCACGTCTCAATGATAGCAAAGACGTAGATTATGCTAATTACTTTCAAAAACATCCAGATTTGGATGAACCGGAACTTTATCTAAGATGTGTCAAAGGTAAGAAAGCCGAGAAAGTATTCCGTGATCTTTGTTCCGATATTAATAAAGAATTGTCAAATCTAGAGATATAAGCGTTGTTAACATGGATAATAAGTCCATTGAAGAATACCTTGGCTTTGGTTCTGGTGCTGTCGATGGACCTGGAATTGGTGGAATTCTGAAAGTTAGAGTAGAAGATTTCAGAGTTGAGGAAGTTTCACCCATTCCTGCACTTGACCCTAAAGGTCGTTTTACAGTAGTTAGAGCAACATTAGAAAATTGGGAAACAAATCGATTTTTGAAGAGACTGTCAAGGGCATGTGGGATAAATAGGAACCGTATTTTTGCATCTGGATTGAAAGATAAAAGAGCTATTACTACACAACTCTTGGTAATTGATGCACCAAGAAAAAAGGTTGAGTCCGTAGACATACCAGATTCAACTTTAGAGGTACTAGGTCGAACCCATCAGAAAATTGGTATGTCCGATCACGATGGAAATCGGTTTACAATTACTGTTAGAGGTTGCTGCTTTGAGAACGGTGAGCCTATGGATGGGAAAGAGGCCATGAAGAGAGTTTTAGATGTGATATCAAAAATGTCGATAAAACTTGGAGAAAATGTTTTTCCTAATTGGATAGGACCTCAACGTTTTGGCTCTACAAGGCCCGTTACTCCTGAGGTTGGTCGCGCGGTTGTTAACGAAGATTTCCAACAAGCCGTAAATCTGTATTTAGGAATGAAAGGATTGAATGATGGTATAGAAACAGAAGAATTTCGTGAAATGTGGAGAGAGACAAAAGATCCTGACAAATGTCTCGATATTATTCCTAAACATTTAGGATTTGAGAGAAATATGCTAGAAAGCTTACAAAATCAACCAGAAAACTGGGTTAAAGCGTACAAAACTCTACCTCCATCACTACAGTTACTAACTGTACATTCTTTACAATCCTTAGCTTTTAATCACTCTTTAGCAGGAAGAATTAGATCGGATGTTAGCATAGTCGAACCAGTAATTGGCGATTTAGTTGCTCCAGTTCAACGGAGTGGTAGAATTGATGTTGGTAAAATGTCGGAAGTTAGTGAAACAAATTTACAACGTTGTCGGCGCAATTGTAGATTAGGCAGATTGGCTGTAACTGGCCCTTTGCCCGGGAATGACGCGCCTCTTGCTTCGGGTCGGCCTGGAGAAATAGAAAATTACGCTATCAAAGATACCAATCTAGATTCTATAGACTGGAAAGTTTCAGCCATTCCCCGACTTTCAACAAATGGCACTAGAAGACCATTATCGGTAATGTTCAGAGAATTTTCTGTAGAGGAAGTTCCAGAGATTAATGATTCATCTATATCGAAACGTTGGGATGATGGCCCAAAAGAAAATGATAAGTGGAACCCTGAAGGGTGCAGTATGAGAATGAAATTTATTCTTCCACCTGGTACTTATGCTACTGTATTAATGCGTGAACTAATGCGTTCGCCACTCGATCACTATTAGAGAATAGTAACTCAGAGACGTCCCATCTCTAGGGCTTCGATTTGCCCTACTAAGGGATTAATCGCTCTGACTCTATCTTCGAATTCATCAACAATCCCCTCTCCTTCACCTAGAACAACCTGGACCTCGATAAACATCATTCCGAATGCAAGAGGTTTTATCTCAACTGCTTGAACTTCACTAAAAGAATCAATAGCTCCAGCAATCTCTTCATAATTTGGTGTTCCCTCTTCAGGATTATTAATAGTAACCTTATACTTTACAACAACATGACCCATTTTCTCACCTCAACTAAGGACCTTGGAAGCCACAATCTGGGCATAGGTAAGGGACTGCCTGTGTTCGACATTGAGAACTTCTACCTATAGAGTAACCACAATTAGGGCACGGAAACGCTGTACTTTTTTCGTCCACTAGAGGCACTCCTGACGATGTGCAAACTTCTGCTCTACTTCCCATTTTTGTCCCTCGGATGAGCACGGCGAGCCACCACCCCTTTTTAGGCTTGATTGAAGAGACAAAATAGAATATCTTGTATAATTGCTGCTATTAACTTCTAAACGGATATTTTGTAAGTGAAATCTTACTCCAAGGTTTAGTGATAAAATGTCCGAAGAAGAATTGTTTTTAGAAGGCGAACAAAGTGACCTCAAGAAATATGTTGAAGATGTGGGCGGAATACATGGACTAAGAGAAGTTCACAAGGTAAGAGGTTGGAATAACATCCAATATGGTGCTGGTTTATCGGGTAAAAATACTCCAGCTACTAAACTTTCTATGAATAAAGCATTTATCCCTCCAGGTGGTATAGCTAAAGCACACATCCATGTCGACTTTGATGTGATGGTTTTTCTCCTAAAAGGTAGTGTGAGGCACGAGTTTGGTCCCGGATGTCGTAAATCTGTAATTCATAGTGCGGGAGATATGTTCTACATTGAACCTGGATTGCCACATGAAGTTTTCAATTGCTCCGATACAGATTGGGTAGAAGCAATAGTGTCAAGATCGGATGCCTCGGAATGGCAAAACATAATTCCATATGATAGAAGTTCTGAGTGAACTGAAGTAAATTAGGGAAAGGCTGAGGATTAAATCCCCAGCCCTTCCTTTACGTATTCTGTCTAAATTAGCTCTTATTTAAGACATCATTGCAGATGCTTTCTTAGCACCCATCCATGCAACAACACCGAAACCAATCTTGTTGATCATATCAGCAGTGTTGTATAGGACAGCCATAACTTCTTGTGAAACAGCTTCTGAAATAGCTACTTCTGGGCTGAATAAGTATCCTAATGGATAGATTACCCATCCTACAACAATGAACCATCTTAGAGCGTTTGTGCTCCACATTAACTCTGGAGCAATCTTGCTGTTGTCAACTCCTTTACCACTAGTCCATGGCGTTCCAGTTGCAACAATGATCATTGCCCATCCCATTCCACCTAGAGCTAATGCTAGGTATTCATTCATCATTCCTGCTTCTCCAGCATAGCCGAAACCAATCATGATCAATGCACCAAGGAAGCATATACCAGTAAATCCTAGACCTGCTACTTTGTCATCTGTGATTGCATCTTTGCCAACTAGTGATGGGAATTTCAATGCCATCAATGGAACCGTGATTATCCAATCCATGTAACGATATTCAATTGATACAGTTCCGTAATCTGCGTAAACTCCTCTCATGTAGTAGTAGTGGAAAGCAGCGATACCAACAATCAATGCAGAAATTGTCATTGTTGTTTTGTATTGTGGTGCAACGTTGTTTCTCTCAACTATGAAGAATACAAATGCAGCACCCATTGCAATGTAACCAAGGAAGAATGTGAAGAATGTTAACATCTCCAAATCATCATTTCCTAGACCATCGCTTAGGAACACTGGCAATCCATCTTCACCAATTTCATTTGTTTCTACAGCTGACACTGTTTGTGTAGCAACCAAAGCCAGACAGGTAACAGCCATGGCTAAGACAATCGTTCTTGTGCTCAAATTAGATAACTTATTATTCATTTCAAGTTCCTCTAGTTAATCGACGACGCTATTGTGTATTTAAGTAAGTGTTTTTATAATTGTTTTTTCTCACGAAAAATACTTACTTCTTCCTTTTCCCAGGCTCATATTTTCTGAATCCAATTTTTGTCTCAGATTCATCATTATCATATTCATTTTCTACTACAATATCAAGTTTTTTCAAATGTTCTTTAAGATGCTGATAAGCAGTTTTCCCTTTAGCTTCCTTTCGAACCTTTGGGAGTTTGTTCCTACATACTAAGTAAGTTTCTGATGAAGAATTCCTTGAGGCTGTTGGGGCGAATCTTTGTACACTTGAAAATCTCATTTTTGCTGCTTCGATTAAACCCTCAATCCCTACTCCTTGGAATATTTTTGTAACAAAAGATCCGCCAGGTGCCAGTATTGGCATTGCGGTATCTAACACCATTGTGGATAATTCCAAAGAGATTGCTTGATCAGTATCATAACGACCCGTTAATCTTGGAGAAATATCGCTAATGACGCAATTTAGATTATACCCTTCTAATTCTTCATTGACTTGTTCAATCGTATTTGGATTAGTTATATCTCCGATTAATATTGTCGCTCCTTCAACAGGGGATGTCGATAATAAGTCAACTCCTATAACATAACCATCATCTCCAACTTCTTCAACAGCAACTTGTGTCCAACCACCTGGGTGGCATCCGATATCTAGCACATAATCTCCTTTACGAATAATTTCAAACTTATCTTGAATTTGTTTTAATTTGTAAGCGGATCTTGCTCTATATCCCTTAGATTTAGCCTCCCTTCTCCATGGGTCGCGACGATTTTCTTGGTACCAACGCTTACTCATCAGTGAGACTCGTCTAGCCTCTTGGTTATGAAGTGGAGCCGTTTAGGAGATATCAGATGGACAGAAACCATAGGTTTTGGGGAATAGTAGTTTTACTTTTGTTGATACTTAACTCTACTCAGATTACAGCAGAAGATGAATCTGATAATTGGTTTGTTCAAGGCGGAAACACTGTTCTACTAGAACAATATACAGCAACATGGTGCGATGTTTGTGCAAAAATAGATCCATGGGTATCCGATTTCGCAGATTATCGTGGGTCGAGATTGGTAAGAATAGCTCTACATGATCCGATATCTGATCCTTTGGGAAGTCAAATTTCTAATGAGAGGTTATCGATTCATTCGAATAGTATGGAACTTGCTCCTTCTTTTTGGTTTGATAGTAAAAATGAAATTAAGGGGGCGGTTGAACCTGTAGACTTGGATAGAGCCTTGCTTAATTCGGAAGGTATTCGAAGTTATGATACAATTATTTCGATTTCAGCAATTGAAAGTTCTGATAAAAAATCTATGAGTTTTGAAATTCAATTATTCAACGTTAGTAATTCTATTAATTCTCAACTTAGTTTATTTTTGTTAGCAGATATAGTTATTGACGATTCTTTAGCAACTAATGGTATTACAAAACATGAAGATGTAGCTGTAGGTTACTTGAGCACTGAAATTGATAGTAATTTTACAATTGGGAGTTCCACAAATTATACAGTCTTCAATCAAAAGTTCACCAATTTTTCAATGACTAAACATTCTGAAAAAATAGTAGTAACTATTGACACTTCATTTGTTGATGGGGAGATTGATGATTATTCTATAGTTGTGGCACATGAGATAGTTTCTGATGATGAGAGATTTACTCTAGGTGCAGCCTCTCTAAGTTTCACAGATAGCGAGATTTCGTATGGAATCAATGTATTTGTCCCATTATCGATAATATGTTTTGTATCTGTGCTCATCATTTTCAAAGACCGATTTCTTTGATCAACTCTTTCGCAGTATACCTTATTGCATCTTCAGAATTCATTGTTGGTTCGAATCCTGTCGAGAATAATCTTTCTACACCCAGAGATGTTTTAGGTACATCACCTGCCCAACCTCTGTCTCCTCCGGTGTATTCTATTGAAACATTTTGTAATCCACTCTCTTCAACAACTATCTCCGCAATTCTTCTAACTGAACACGTGTCACCGGTTCCTAAATTGTAAAGACTTACATTTCCGCTATCATTTTCTATTAAATGTCCCATTGCTCTAACACAGTCTTCCGCAGACATGTATGATTTCTCTTGCAATCCATTACCTAAAACTTCTAATCTGTTAGGATTATTCTTTAATTTATGTATGAAATCAAAAATTACTCCATGAGTCCCCCGTGGCCCTACTATGTTTGCGAATCTATGAATCCAAGCCTCACCTCCGAAAGTACCACACCACGAACTAATCAATGCTTCAGATGCTAATTTTGATGCCCCATACAAGGAAATTGGTAAAATTGGTCCATATGTTTCAGGTGTAGGCATTACATTAGCTTCTCCATAAACAGCGCTTGAAGAAGAGAAAGAAATTCTTTTTACATCATTATGCCTCATTGCTTCTAAGACATTGTAAGTAGCGATAGTTCCTTGTTTTAGATCTGTATCTGTAACTTCTGTTCCTAATCTTATGTCAGGATTAGCAGCCAAATGATGAACCGTTTCAATACCTTTCATAGCATCTTTAACAGATTCTAAATCCAGAAGATCTGCCCTAAAAATCTCAACTTTCTGATTATCTTTATGATGTTCCAAAAATTCTTCTCTTCCACTGCTGAAATTATCCAAAACTCTTACACTATTTCCCATGGAAACTAATGAATCCACTAAGTGAGATCCAATAAATCCGGCTCCTCCTGTAACTAAATGCATATTTATCCCTCGTTTTCTGACCATTTGCCCATATTCCTTCTAATCCTCAAGAAATATATCGAACTTACATATCCAATCAGTGAGACATGTGCTACTGTGCAAAATGGACAAATGTGTGGAGCACCTTCAACTTGAGTTAATTCAATTACAACTAATAAAGCAACAAAAGGTAATCCAGCAATTCCAGCCCACCATGCGTAGTTCAAGTAGTCTTCCGACCATTTTGCATGCCTGTCAAGGTATAAACATAAACTAAAGAAGATTAATATTGAAAATGATAAAATTCCAAAAACTCCCCAAGGTATACCAAAGAGATTATTCCATTGTGGGTCTCCAATTACCGAGCCACATTGCACTATCCCTTCTGAAGAACAAAATGAGGTACTCCCCTGTAGAACCATTTTGTTGTGAATAATGTAAGTGTACGCTGAAGAAGCTATACCAATAATGGCGAAACTCAAGGAAGAAATTAGTAACATAGTTGTTTTTTTCTCATTATTTACAAACATCAGATAAGCACTTAATGTAAGTGCGATGATGAAAATAATCAGAATAGGATCCGTCAAAGATTCAATCACTGCGCACCACCAACAATTCTTTGCATTGCTTCTTCGATATTTTCTCCAGGGTTTTCATACTGATTCCATGCTACGTAACCATCTGGTTTTAGTAACGCTAGGAAAGGAGTTCCGGTGACTTCCCAGCTTTTCATTATACTACTACTCCCCTCGATATAATTCCAGTTGTGTACAGTCCCTGGACGATTAATACAATCATTCCTACCTGAATTACATCCATCTCCGTCATTATCTTCTGTTCCATAGCTCGTTTTGTCACGAAAAGCTTCTACTTCTGCTCTGTCGCTATTGTGATTAGTAATTGATAATTCAACAGTCACAGTGATAAATTCGACACTATTGGACCACTCTGAGTATAAATTGCTCATAGTTTCTCCTTCAGTCCAACAATAAGGGCAGTCTGTATCAATGAATTGTACTAATATCCATTCACCGTCATTTCCTTCTTCCCATTCATAATCGAATGAGTCGGATAGTTTAAATTTCTCCCAGTTTGCTCCATTATATGCATCTGCAATGAAATCTGGAGCCAACTCTCCTTCACTAGGACCAATTGTTGCTGGAGGTGCGATTATCACTACCATTAGCATGATCACAGTTAGTATCGAACCCAAAGCAAATCCTGCAATAATTCTGACATCGTCATCTCTTCCTTTTTGGGTCAATGCTCTCCTTCGTCTCGCCATGTTATCATTCTTCGGACGTACTCATTAACTTTCAGTAATTCGTACACTCGCTCAGAATATTTTCATTTAAATTTAATAATTATTGTCAAAATATAAACATATCATATTCTTAATGTTTCTAACTTTTGTAGCGATTGTTTCATTTGGTCTACATGGGAGCAGGTCTACGTGGGTGATGCATCAGAGACTCCTGTTTCGCCTGCAGATGTATCGATTGAGTATGATGAGGAAGAAGTATTTTGGGAAAGATTCTTCGAGAGACTAGCACCTGTAAGAGATTCTGTAATTAATGCAAAACAACTAGCTGAAGATAGCCCATTGGGCGATTTATATCAAATTGGAGAGTCAGGAATTAATAGAGCTAGTGATTTATTTAGTAGGTCTGCAATCAGAACCGCTGAGTTGACATATTC
>VMBT01001935.1_pt1 | contig 10632 bp, 10 predicted proteins | sample 4404301 | NCBI WGS metagenome assembly VMBT01 (sample SAMN12238535, study PRJNA552566) | marine metagenome | isolation source: Coastal seawater | place: USA: coastal Georgia, Sapelo Island | collected 2008-08/2009-08
CTCACTCGGAGCGACGCATCCTCAGCACCTCTCGGCCAACGCGACCACCCTCGGCGGAAGGGTCGCGGTTCTCTCGGATCCACGCGGCGCAGTCACGGTCGTTGCCCATGAGCACGTCGGCGGCCATGACGGCTGCTTTCACCTCGGCGTGCATGGGGTTCATGATCGCCGAGGTCATCCCAGACGAGATCGCCATCGACAAGAAGGTGCCGGTGACGACATGACGATTCGGGAGACCGAAGCTCACATTCGAAGCGCCGCAGGTGGTGTTGACCCCGAGTTCCTCGCGGAGCCGGCGCACCAGCGCGAACGCCTGGCGACCGGCCGTTCCCATCGCGCCGATCGGCATGACGAGCGGGTCGACGACGACATCCGCGGCGGGGATCCCGTGATCGGCGGCCCGCTCAACGATCCGCTTGGCGACGGCGAAACGCACATTGGGATCCTCCGAGATGCCGGTCTCATCGTTCGAGATCGCCACCACGGCAGCGCCATGACGAGCGACGAGTGGAAGCACCCGCTCCATGACCTCGTCCTCGCCGGTGACCGAGTTGACCAATGCCTTGCCCTGGTAGACGCCGAGGCCGGCTTCGAGCGCCTCGATGATGGAGGAGTCGATGGAGAGCGGGACGTCGGTGATCGACTGAACGAGTTGCACCGCCCGCGCGAGCAGCGCCGGCTCATCGGCGAGCGGAATACCCGCGTTCACATCGAGCATGTGCGCGCCGGCGGCCACCTGGGCGAGAGCGTCGGCCTCGACGCGGGAGAAATCGCCGTTCTTCATCTCCTCGGCGAGGAGTTTGCGTCCGGTCGGGTTGATCCGCTCACCGATCATCACGAACGGTCGCTCGAATCCGATCACGACCTCTTTGGTCGCGGAGCTGATCAGGGTGTCGGTCATGGGTTCTCCTCGGAGGATCAGTCGGGTGTGTCGTTCTCGTCGTCGAGTTCCTCGAGGGCGAGGAGTTCGGACTGTGGGACCTCGTCGTCGACGATGTCGGCTTCGAATCCGCCGACATAGGCGAGTCGTCCGAGATGCTCGCGGGGGTATCTCGCCTCGAGGCGGGCGGCCTCGGCCTCAGCAGCCTCGGCTGGATCGCCGTCGATGGGCACCGACACGCGACGCCACTGAGCGACGTCCTCGTCGGCGGTCACGATGCCGGCCTTGCGCTTCGCACGATCGATCGCGCGCTGGAACTTGGCTGACAGCGCCACTTGATGGCGCTCCCGCCCGCGCTGTCCATTCACTTGAGCGGGGATGTCCCGCCACAAGATGGTGACCACCTCTGCCCCACCTCGCGGCATCTCAGACCCCCGCCCCGCTCAACCCGACGGCGACGGCCTCGCGAAGGTGCTCACGACCGGTGGCGATGATCTCCAGCGGAAGGGCCAAGCGGCGGGCGGCCGCCTCAGCCGCCTCTCGCACCTCTGGCTCGTCACCTTGGGTGAGCAACACAACGCGCGTGTACGCGGCGAAGTACATGTCGCGCAGTTCCGGGTGTCGGTCGAGACCGAGGCCGGACCACACGAGGGCGTCGAAGTGCCTCGCGAGAAAATCGGTCAAGTAGAAGGTGCCGAGCTCCTCTGAGTGAAGGCGTTCGAACTCGTCGACACCGCTCAAGAAGGCGTAGCAGTGAGCGCCCGGAAGGCGCCGAACATCCCGCGGGGTCGAAGCGATCCAGGCGTCGAGCAGGCCGCCGGTGCCGCAGTCGGCGTAACCGAGGAGGACGCTCCGGTCGAGTGGTTCATCGCTGAGTCGCTCCTCGATCGCGGGAACGATCCCATCGGGTCGGTTGTGCAACGGCGCGGGCAGGTAGTCGACCTCGACGGATTCGGCGAGTTCGTCGACCTCCAGCACGGCCCGCAGCTCACGGGCGAGAGCACCGCAGGCGAGCACGAGCGGACGGGTCATCTCACCGAGGGTCCGGGGGGCTCGGGAGTGCCACGGCGGGTGTCCACGAGCTGCTTGGCCATCTCGGCGGCGACGCCGGCGTCACGGCAGTAGGCGTCGGCGCCGATCGCGTCGCCAAACTCCTCGTTGAGCGGTGCTCCACCGACCATGACGATGTAGCGCTCACGGAGCCCCTTCGCCTCGAGGGTGTCGATGACGACCTTCATATACGGCATGGTCGTCGTGAGCAGGGCCGACATGCCGAGGATGTCGGGTTGGTGTTGCTCGAGAGCTTCCAAGTACTTGTCGACGTCGCAGTTGATGCCGATGTCGACGACTTCGAACCCGGCGCCCTCCATCATCATCGCGGTCAGGTTCTTGCCGATGTCGTGGATGTCGCCCTTGACCGTGCCGATGACGATCTTGCCGATCGGCTCCACCCCGGTCTCAGCGAGCAGGGGCCGAAGCACCTCCATGCCGGCCTTCATGGCGTTGGCAGCGAGCAGAACCTCGGGCACGAAGAGGATGCCATCGCGGAAGTCGATGCCGACGATGCGCATTCCCTCGACGAGCGCGTCGTTGAGGGTCCTCTCGGCTGACCACCCGCGATCGAGAAGGATGGTCGTCCCTTCGACGATCTCATCACCGAGCCCGTCGTAGAGGTCGTCGTGCATCTGACTGACGAGGTCGTCATCGGATAGCGCGGCGAGATCGATGTCGTCGTTCTCTTCGGTCACGTGCACCTCCTGGGAACACGCTCAGAGAGCCCCGAGGGGTCCTCGCTCATGGGTATTGGAATCCATGCGACCCTGCGGTCGGACCCCGTGATTCACTTCCGGAACTTGGTTCCGTCATACGGAACAGGTCCGTATGGTGAAATCCTAGCATCCCGAACTGCGACCTGTGACATCCGTCAAGCCCACCATTCCGCCAGGCGGAACCACCGTCTCCGTGGCCGATTCAGGGCTGGAGACTGCCCGCGAGGCGCTTCGACACGCGCGCAGCGGTGCGCACCACGGCACGGGTGATCGCGTCACGTCGGTCCGGATCGGGGAACCGATAGGCCGGGCCGTGAACATGGATCGCGGCGATCACCGATCCCGCCGGATTGAAGATCGGCGCCGCCACCGAGTTGATGCCCTCGGCCATCTCCTCCATGGTCCAGGCGAAGCCGTCGCGGCGGACCGACTCGAGGCGCCGAATGATCGCAACCGGGTCGGTGACGGAGCGCTCACACCAGGGTTCGAACGGGTCGGCGAGAGCCGCCGCCTGCTCCTCGTCAGAGGAGAACGCCAGCAGAACCAACCCTGAGGAGACCACATGAGCGTCGACGGTTTCTCCGGTCCAGTCGCGCAACTGCACCTCTTGGCCAGCGTTCACTTGATCGAGGTAGTAGACCCCGCGGCCCTCCAATACACCGATCCCCGCGTCCTCTTCGAGCAGGTCCACGAGGTCCTGGAGATGCGGACGGCTGATCGAGACGATGTTGCGACCCGGTGATGCGGCGGCGCTCAACTCGATGAGGGTCTCCCCCAGTCCGTAGGAGCTGGAGTTCTCGCTCTGCTCGACCGCGCCGAGATCGACGAGGGTCGACAGCAGGCGCGCCACCGTGCTCTTCGGGAGGTCGGTCCGCTCGGCGATCTCGGACACGCCAGCCGGTCCGGTGGACAGGCTGCGCAGCACCGAGAAGGCGCGGTTGACTGACTGGACTCCTGACATGTTCCTCCCTGATCTCCCACTGTTCCACAATGTGGAACAGATGCCAACCTCGGGGGCGGGAAAATCCGACCGGATTAGAACGCGCCGAGCATCCTCGCGGCGGTGAGGGTGTTCTCGAGCAGGCAGCCGATCGTCATCGGACCGGTCCCACCGGGCATCGGCGTGATCGCGCCTGCGACCGCTTGCACTCGATCGAAATCGACATCGCCGACGATGCCGTCAGCCGTGCGCGACACGCCGACATCGAGCACCGCGGCTCCTGGTCGGACATGGTCGGGACCGATCATGTGCGCCTGGCCGGCGGCCGCGACGATGATGTCGGCCTCGCGACACACCTCGATCAGATCGGATGTGCGCGAGTGGGCAAGGGTGACCGTCGCATCGCAGCCCCGTCGACCGAGCAGCAGCACCTGAGGGAGCCCGACCAAGGTCGACCGCCCAACGACGACCGCTCGACGACCGGAGGTCTCGATTCCGTAACGCTCGATCAGGCGCATGACACCGAGCGGCGTGCAGGGCACATGCCCGGGCAAGTCACGAACGAGGCGACCGAGTGAGCGCTCGGTGAGCCCGTCGACATCCTTCTCCGGTGGCAACAGTGCGAGGACCGGCTCCGGGTCAAGATGCGCTGGCAGAGGGAGCTGCACGAGGATCCCGTGCACCGTCGGGTCAGCCACGAGGGCGGCCACCTGCTCCTCCACCTCAGCCTGGGTGGCCGACTCCGGAAGTTCGACCCCACGCGAGACGAGACCGGCCTCCTCGGCCTTGCGGTGCTTCATCCGCACATAGATCTGGCTCGGCTTGTCGGCGCCGACGAGCACCGTCGCGAGGCACACCTCAGGCGAGCCCGCCGCCTCAATCTCAGACCGGAGGCGCGACACCGTCTCATCGCGCAGACGGTTGCCGTCGAGGAGGATCGCCCCTCCGGGTGTGCGCTCGACGCTGTCGGAGGTCACGAAAGGCCCACGATCTGGCCGTCGTCATCGATGTCGATGCGGGCGGCCGCGGGCGAGGAGGCGAGACCGGGCATAGTGCTCATGTCGCCGCAGATCGGGTAGACGAAACCAGCACCGACGCTCGCGCGAGCCTCACGCACCGTCAGGGTGTGTCCGGTGGGCGCGCCCTTCAGGCTCGGATCACCGGAGATCGACAGGTGCGTCTTGGCGATGCACACCGGCAGTCCTCCGAAGCCGTTGTCCTCGTAGTTCTGCAATTGGCGGCTGGCGGCTGCGGTGTAGTCGACACGCGCCGCGCCATAGATCGTGGTGGCGACCTTCTCGATCTTGGTCTTCAGCGGATCGGAGTCCTCATAGAGGAAGCCGAAGTCGCTCGGCTCCTCACACGCCTCGATGACCGCCTCGGCCAACTCGACCGCGCCCGCTCCCCCGTCGGCGAAGTGGGTGCACACAGCGACGCGCGCGCCGAGCGACTCGCCGAAACGTCGGATGGCCTCGTGCTCGGAGGGATGGTCGGTCGGGAAGGCGTTGATGGCGATCACCGGGGTGACACCGTGAGCCTTCACGTTCTCGACCTGCTTGCGTAGGTTCTCCGCTCCAGCCATCACGTCGTCCGGGTTCTCGGCGAGCAGGTCCTCGGGGAGGGCCTTGCCGGCGACGATGCGGTACTTGCCGGAGTGGGCCTTCAGCGCGCGCACCGTTGCCACGAGCACTGCGGCGTCGGGGGTGAGCCCTGAGGCGCGGCACTTGATGTTGAAGAACCGCTCGGCTCCCATATCGGCGCCGAAGCCGGCCTCGGTGATGAGGTAGTCGCCACCGCGGATTCCGATGAGGTCACCAACGACGGAGGAGTTGCCGTGGGCGATGTTGCCGAACGGACCGGCGTGGACGATGACCGGGGTGTTCTCGATCGTCTGCAACAGGTTGGGAGCCAAGGCGTCGCGCATGATCACCGACATCGAGCCGGCACCGTTCAAGTCCTCAGCGGTCACCGGACGGTTGTCGTTCGTGTAGCCGACCACGATGCGACCGAGACGCGCGCGGAGATCCTCAGCGGAGGTGGCGAGCGCGAGGATCGCCATGACCTCCGAAGCCGCGGTGATGTCGAAGCCGGTCTGCCGGGTCACCCCGTCCATTCGGCCGCCGAGCCCGATGACGATGTTGCGCAACGCGCGATCGTTCACGTCGAGCACGCGACGCCAGGTGATGTTGTTGAGGTCGAGTCCGAGTTCGTTGCCGTGATGGAGGTGGTTGTCGACCATCGCCGACAGCAGGTTGTGGGCAGCGGTTACCGCATGGAAGTCGCCGGTGAGGTGCAAGTTGAGCAGTTCCATCGGGATGACCTGGCTGTAGCCACCTCCGGCCGCTCCACCCTTGATGCCGAAGGTCGGCCCCATCGAGGGTTGCCGAAGCGAAAGGACCGCGTTCTTGCCGACATGAGACATCGCCTGGCCGAGACCGACCGAGGTGGTCGTCTTGCCCTCACCGAGCGGGGTCGGGGTGATGGCGGTGACGACGACGTACTTCGCCTTCGGCCGATCGGCCAGCTCGTCGATCGCGTCGAGGCTGATCTTGGCCAACTCGGTGCCGTAGGGCCGGAGCAGGTGCTCTCCGATCCCCATCTTCGCCGCGACCTCGGGCATCGGCTTCGGAACGGCGGCTCGGGCGATCTCAAGATCGGACGGAAAACTCATCGTTGTTCACCCCTGATTCGGTGGTTTGTCGGCAGAATGAGCGGGCTGTTGGCCCGCCGACGCGTGGCCGGCGCGGATTGTCGCACAGGTCACACTCGTTCCACAATACGGATTCATTCCAAGATGTGGAACGATACACCGCTTCTCAACTAACCTAAACGTCATGCCACGGCACCGCCACCAGCCTCTCGACCGCCTCACCACCCCACTCGTTCGGGAGAACGGCGCGCTCCGCCCCGCCACCTGGGACGAAGCCCTCGACCGGGCCGCCGAGGGATTCCGCCGCGCCGGTGGCGGTCAGTCAGTCGGTGTGTTCTCCTGCTCGAAGTCGACAAACGAGATGAACTTCATCGCGCAGAAGCTCGCCCGAGTCGCACTCGGTACGAACAACATCGACTCCTGCAACCGAACTTGACACGCTCCCTCGGTGGTCGGTCTGGCCGCCACATTCGGAGCGGGAGGAGGCACCTCCTCCTACGCGGAGGCCGAGGCCGCCGACGTCATCATCATGTGGGGCTCGAACGCCCGCAACGCGCATCCGATCTTCTTCCACCACGTCCTCACCGCCGTGAACAACGGCGCGCGCCTGTTCGTGGTCGACCCTCGACGCAGCGAGACGGCGCGCTTCGCTGACCGCTGGCTCGGACTCGAGGTCGGCACCGACATCGCGCTCTCCAACACGATCGCCCGCGAGATCATCCACGCCGGTCTCGCCCACACCGACTTCATTGAGCGGGCCACCAGTGGATTCGAGGAGTACGCCGCGTCGGTCGAGGAGTGGACCCTCGAGCGCGGTGAGTCGGTCACCGGCGTGCCAGCCGAAGCCATCCGAGAACTCGCCCACGCCTACGCCGGCGCGAAGGCCGCCCAGTTGTGCTGGACCCTCGGCATCACCGAGCACCACAACGGTGTCGACAACGTCCTCTCACTGTGCAACCTCGCCCTCCTCACCGGCCAGGTCGGGCGCTACGGCGCCGGACTCACCCCATTGCGCGGACAGAACAACGTGCAGGGAGGCGGCGACATGGGCGCGCTTCCCAACAAGTTGCCCGGCTTCCAAGACGTCACCGACGACGAGGCTCGAGCGAAGTTCGACGCGCGTTGGTCAGCGACCGTCCCACCGGAGAACGGCTGGCACCTCACGCAGATGTTCGACGCGATGGAGCGCGGCGACCTCACCTCGCTACTCGTCATCGGCGAGAACCCGGCGCAGAGCGAGGCCGACGTCTCGCGGGCGATCGACCTGCTCTCCTCCCGCGATCACCTGGTCGTTCTCGACATCCACATGACCGGCACCGCCGAACTCGCCGACGTCGTGTTGCCGGGGAGCGCCTCATGGTGCGAATCGGATGGCACGGTCACCAACTCCGAACGTCGAGTGCAACGCGTCCGCAAGGCCATCAACCCACCCGGCGAGGCCCGCGACGACATCGACATCCTGCTCGACCTCGCCGCCCGTCTCGGCCACGACTGGAACTACCGCGATCACGAGGAAATCTGGGACGAGTTGCGGTCGCTGTCACCCATGCACGCCGGCATGCCGTGGTGGCGTCTCGAGGAACTCGGCGGCATTCAGTGGCCCTGCTATTCAGAAGACACGCTGGAGCCGCCCTTCCTCCACGGTCGCCTGTGGGCCGAGGACCCCGCCGAGCGCGGTCGACCCGCCCCGTTCGCCGTCGTCATCGACGAGCCACCCGTCGAGGCCGTCGACGAGGAGTTCCCGCTCCGCCTCACCACCGGTCGACGTCTCGACTCGTACAACACCGGCGTGCAATCGGGCGGGTTCTCCTCGCCAAATCGCGCGGGTGAGACCGTCGACGTCTCACCTGGTGACGCTGACCGCCTCGGAGTCGCCAATGGCGAGATCGTCCGCGTGAGCTCGCGACGCGGCGCGGTCGAGGCGCCGATCAGGATCGACCGGGGACTCCGCGACGGGCTGGTATTCATGACCTTCCACTTCCCCGATGAGGTCGATGTGAACCAGTTGACGATCGACGCCGTCGACCCCCGTTCGGGAACGGCGGAGTTCAAGGCTGCCGCTGTCCGTATCGACCGGATCACCCCGGCGGCGACAGGCTGAGCAGACATGGAGGCGATCAAGCGGACGACCCCGGCATCCGATGCCGAGCGCGAGGCGATCGAGAGCGTGCTCGGGCCGTCCGACGACCGTCTCGGTCGCGACGCTGTCGCCGGTCATGTCGTCCGTGGGCAGCGGCACCTGCTGCTGCCTTGTCTCCACGCCCTCAATGACCGGATCGGCTGGATCAGCTCTCCAGCGATCGATCACCTCGCCACGCGACTCGGCGCCTCCCCCGCCGAGATCCACGCGGTAGCCAGCTTCTACGGGCTCTTCTCTCTCAGCCCCCGCGAGCCCGTCCAGCGCCACGTCTGCATCGACCTCGCCTGCCGGGCCGCTGGCGGGCCGACTGAACACAGCGTCGACCACGAAGCGCACCCCGCGCCCTGCCTCGGACTCTGCGACCGCGCCCCCGCCGCCATCACCATCGGCGGCCACGACCCCGAACCGGACCCCGCGTCCGCCGCCGTCGATCGCGCCGAGGACGACGTCCTGCTGCGGCGAGTCGGCGCGGGCGACCCGGTCGACCTCGACGCCTACCTCGCCGACGGCGGGTTCTCAGCACTCGAGCGCGCCCGAGATCTCGGCCCCGAGGGAATCATCAGCGCCGTCGAGGCGTCTGGACTCACCGGCCGAGGCGGAGCCGGATTCCCGACCGCCCGCAAATGGGACGCGGTCCGCACCCAGCCCGTCACCCCCCACCACCTGATCTGCAACGCCGACGAGTCCGAACCGGGCACCTTCAAGGATCGGACCCTGATCGAGAACGACCCGTACGCCCTGATCGAGTCGATGGCGATCGCCTCGCTCGCCATCGGCTGCGAACTCGGGCGGGTATACCTGCGCGGCGAGTATCTCCGCGCCCACCGGACCCTGTCGACCGCCATCGAGCGCTGCCGCTCCGCCGGTTTGCTCGGAGCGTCGGCGGGCTTCGATATCGAGATCATCCGCGGCGCGGGCGCCTACATCTGCGGGGAGGAGACGGCGATCTTCAACTCCATCGAGGGATACCGCGGCGAACCACGGAACAAGCCGCCGTTCCCGTTCGAGTCGGGGCTGTTCGGTGAGCCGACCGCGGTGAACAACGTCGAGACGTTGATGAACGTGCCCTCCATCATCGCCGAGGGCCGCCAAGCAGACCGCCGGCTCTTCTGCTTGTCGGGCGCCGTGCGCCGCCCTGGCGTCATCGAAGCGCCCATCGGCATCACCCTCGGAGCGCTGATCGAGCGCGCGGGAGGTCTCCGTGAGGGCTCGGAGCTTCGCGCCGTCATGCTCGGCGGAGCCGCCGGCGGCTTCGCCGGTCCGGCCGACCTCGATCTTCCCCTCGATGACGCCCGACTCCGCGAGGTCGGGCTCACCCTCGGCTCCGGCGTCGTGATGGTCCACGATCAGCACGTCGACCTCGTCGATCAATTGCGACGGATCGCCGCGTTCTTCCGCGACGAGTCCTGCGGGCAATGCGTCCCCTGCCGCGTCGGAACCGTCAGGCAGGAAGAGGCCATCGAGCGACTCACCTCCGGAACGGGCGAGGCCGACCTCTCACTGCTGCGCGATATCGCTGGCGCCATGCGCGACGCGAGCATCTGCGGTCTTGGTCAGACGGCGGCCAACGCGATCCAGTCGGCCGTCGTGCGGCTCGGGGTGCTGACATGACAACGATCGACGGCACCGCTTCGGACACAGCGACGGTCGAGGCGATCATCGACGGGGTAACCGTTCGTGTGGCCGAAGGCACGACGATCCTCGACGCCTGCGGCGGTCGGGGATGCGGCATTCCCACCCTGTGCTACGGCGAGACGATCACCCCACGCAACGCCTGCCGCGTCTGCATGGTGGAGGTGGAGGGCTCGCGCACCCTGGTTCCCTCCTGCTCGCGTCCGGTGACCGAGGGCATGGTCGTCACGACGCGTTCCGAGCGGATCGACCACTCGAGGCGGATGGTGCTCGAGTTCCTCGGCTCCTCGGTCGACCTCTCGCTCACCGACCATGTCGAAGAGTGGAACACCGAGTACGGCGCCGACCCGACGCGATACGGCGCAGAGGCCGCTCGAGTGGACGAGCCGGTTCGCATCGACAACGACCTCTACGTCCGCGACTACTCCAAGTGCATCCTGTGTTACCAGTGCGTCGATGCTTGCGGAGAGCAGTGGCAGAACAGTTTCGTGATCGACATCGCCGGACGGGGCTTCGACGCTCGGGTGTCGACCGAGCACGACGTCTCACTCCCTGATTCCGGATGTGTCTACTGCGGCAACTGCATCCAGGTCTGCCCGACCGGAGCGCTGATGTTCACCT
>VMBT01001936.1_pt1 | contig 10630 bp, 8 predicted proteins | sample 4404301 | NCBI WGS metagenome assembly VMBT01 (sample SAMN12238535, study PRJNA552566) | marine metagenome | isolation source: Coastal seawater | place: USA: coastal Georgia, Sapelo Island | collected 2008-08/2009-08
TACCAAATTCTTTTGCAGAACTTGATTTATCTACAAACAGTAAAGTCTATGCACCATCACACAATCTACAAGTTTATGGAACTGGTTTGCCTGAAGAAAACTTGATCCTTAGATTATTTGCACCTGATGAAACAATAGCAAAGTTTGATCAAATTACAACTAATTCTGATGGCTCATTTAATTATTCATTATTAACATGGCCTCAACCATCAACAAATTTTCAATATGGTACATACACAGTTGAAGTAATTAGCACTGAACAAAATGGACTTTCCAAAAAAATAGATGTAAAGTTTTCTTCAACAACTGATCTTCTTGATGTGCCAGTTGAAAGAATTGTCAATACCCTTGTGTTTGCACCTGAAACTGCTGCAATCAATCAACCAATCAGAGTATTTGTACAAACTACAAGTGATGGACTACTAATTGGAAATGAACCAAAAGAGTTGTTGGGAAGTACGCATGTCCATTTACCTTCTGGAATTACAATCACACTGACAAATTCTTTCAAAACCTTGCATCAGGGATTGTATTATGTGGATTATACTCCAATTGAAGAAGGAACCCATGTTTTCCATGTTATAGCTTTTAGTCAAGGAACAACCTCTCATGGTTCTGCTGCAACAAATGTACTTAGTCAGGATTTGGGTGGAATATCTGAACAAATAATTCGTTTGAATTCCATTTTAGATGATACCTCAAAAGAATTAGATGTTTTAAAATCTGAAATTGAAGGTTTTGATAATACATTAGAATCTGCAAGCAATAAAATCGATGAAAGTACAGGAACCATTTCTACATCTGTTGAATTTATCAGTGAAGCATCTTCTCAACTAAACTCATTATTGTTCCCAATCATTGCATCCATTGGAATCATAGTGGCATTACAGATTGCAATTTTGGCACGAAGAAGATAGTTATAATAATGTTGGAACCAAAAGTTCATTGATGCCCAAAGCGGCTATTTTCTTTTCAATACTTCTTTTTACAAGTTTTCTGGGAAATTCATATGCATTTAGTGGTGATGATGTCTATCTAAAAGACAAACCTCAAAAAATTGATTTTAGTTCTAACATACTTGACGTTGATCAAAACTTTTTTGTTGAAAATAATTTTAAACGATATTTAATTTTTGGAACAAATTCTCAATATTCTGATTCTATCAAAAATAATTCTCTTTATGGAGTACAATCAAATCATGGATTTTTTTATGTTTCACTGTTATCTGAAAAATCAGCCTTATCATTAGCTGCACAAGGAATTCACATTATTGAGGATTCTAAACTAGATTTTCACTCAACAAATGATGTAATTCAAGATGTATCACGAATTGGTGAAATTACTGGTTCAAGTGATGCTAAAAAAAATTATGATGCGTCTGGAAATGGAACTGTAATTGCAATAGTGGATACTGGAGTTGATTTTTCAAATCCTGATATTCAACACTCTCTTGCAAGAGATGAAATCAATCATCCATTAATGCTTGATCCTGATGGTCAGGGAATTATTCTAACAAATGCAACTTTTTTTGCATACATTGATGAAAATGAAATAATTCGAAATTACACAAAGCCTATACCAGAACATATGACTTCTTCAGCATATGTAACTAAAGAAGGAATATTCCTTGATCTTTCTCAAGGTGGAAAAGGTACAGATATACAAATTTACAATTCTTTTTTTCCTCAAATAGGCTCTTCCCCAATTTTTAAGGGAACTTTGGATAATGATATGAAAATAGGACAAGACAATCGAAATTACATAAAATCAAAGAGTGGGGAATATCGACTTGGTGTAATTTATCAAGGTGGATTAAGTGGACCACTTGCAAAAGTCCAAGTTGTTCCAGTTCTTGTAGTTGATTCTTTTATTCCTGGAGTTTATGACACAATAATTCCTGATATGAGTACATCATGGGAAGATTACACTAGATTTAGTTTGCCCCCTAACCAAAAACCGAATTTTGATTTTGATTTTACTGATGAAAAACCAATTGTTTTGGGAAGTGGTAAAGAATTTCTTGTTTATGATTCAAATGGTGATGGAAAAAATGATTACAGTGCTGGAACAATAGGTGCACGAGTTTTAGATGTTTATGGTGTAATTAGAAACAATTCTACTGAAATTGATGAGACATTAAATGCAATTAATGGTACTCTTTTACCTCCATTAGATCCTGATGGTGAATTTTTTGGTGTGATGACTGATTTTATGGGACATGGTACCTCTAGTGCTGCTTCCATTACTTCACGTGGACAAGAAACATACGACATTTACAATAACACACAAAAGTATTCTATCACTGGTGTTGCACCTGATGCAAAAATTTTACCTGTTAAAGCATTGTGGTTTGGTGATACTGTTTATGCATGGTTGTGGTCTGCAGGATTTGAAAATGAAGAAAATAATTGGGAATTTTCAGGACAACCAAGGGCAGATATAATTTCTAACAGCTGGGGCATCTCAACTTTCCCATCATTCAAATCTTCACCTGGAATGGATATCTTGTCTCTAATTCAAAGTATGCTTGCAACTCCACATTCACTTGATGATGATTATCCTGGAGTTGTAATGATATCTAGTGCTGGAAATTCTGGACATGGTTATGGAACAATTGGATTGCCAAATGCATCTCCATTTGGAATTGCAGTTGGAGCTACAACCAATAATGTATTTGTTGGATATGGTCCATTCAAAGATCAACCAAGATTTGGCGCAACTACTGATCACTATAATCATGTAGTTGATTTTTCTAGCAGAGGACCTACTGCAATTGGTGATCCAAAACCTGATGTTATGAGTATTGGTGCTCATGGATTTGTGCCATCAAATGTAATCAAAACTACCAAAGATTCTCGAGATGAATCTTTTTCATTATTTGGAGGAACTAGTATGGCTGCACCGTTAGTTTCTGGAAGTGCTGCAATTCTGATTGAAGAGATGACAAAACAATCTCAAAACTATGATCCATTTATGATAAAAAATATTCTAATGTCTACTGCAACTGATATGAAAAATGATCCATTCACTCAAGGTTCTGGTTTAACAAATGTTAATGCTGCTTTGGATTATGTTCATGGAAAAAATGGTGTGTTTATCGTTTCTAATGAAAATTCTTTTGAAAACATAAAAAAAATTCTTGAACCCCCAATTGAAAACTTTAATCATACATCAGTAGGTTTTGAACAATTCAAACTACCTTCACATTCCCTTCCCATGACTAGCTGGTTTGCAGGTCAACTTAATGCAGGTGATCGAACCACTGCAACTTTTACCATCAACAATCCTACAGATAGTGAGATATCTGTTAATGTAAAATCAAAATCTCTATCATTAATCAAACAAACCCAATTTACCGGAACTACAATACCTCGCCAGCAAGATTCTATAATGAACAAAACTGATACATACATTCCAAATTATGTAAAATTATCTGATGTAAAACCTATTGAAAAATTAGATGATTTTTTTAATGAAGAAAGACCTATCCCTGAGGAATCTTCTCTGATGATTCTAAATGTAAATTTTCCATTTGATCAATTTATGAATAGTACTTCTGATGTTTATGCTGATGATCTGAAAATTTCTTCACTATACTTGTATGACTGGATTGATAACAACAATGACACAGAAATCACTAGTGATGAAATATCTTTAGTTAATAGAGGTGGTTCATGGGGAACCGTTCAAGAAATAAGAATTTCAGAACCTAATGAAAAATTTGATGGTATTCCATTAGTTGGTGTTTATCCAGTACCTGAAAGATATTCTTACTGGTTGGGAAACACAAATCAAAATTCCACTTCGATGGATTACACAATCTCTGCAAGTTATTATCAAAATGAAAAATGGTCCATGTTGTGGCCTGAATCTGAAACAATAACTGTTGCTCCAAATGATGTTTCAACTGTGGATGTAACTTTGGTAACTCCAACTGATTTAGAAACAGGTGTGTATCAAGGATTTTTGAATTTCCAAAGTGATATGCATGAGGTAAATGCACCAGTTTCATTTGTGATTAAAGAACCAATTACACAAAATGATTCTACAATTGTCATTCAAGGAAAACAAAGTGATGACATTCTTTATGGTAATGGTTACACCAAAGGTGCATTTGATATGGTTAATCGTTACATGGCAGGTGATTGGAGACAATACTATTTTGACATACAAAATGAATCTGTAAACTCTGCAGCTATCGAACTTTCGTGGACTAGTGATGATACAAATCTCTCCGTGTTTGTTATGGATCCGTTGGGAAGAATTGTTCAAACCAATGTTCCCTCTGGTGTGTTTGGACATTTTATGGGATGGCCATCAATTGATTGGTTAGGAAATTCTCTCTTTAGTCAGGGTGGTGGATTCTTTCCTGTAAAAAACAAAGATGATACATCAACTGTATTGTATGTCCCAATCAATCAAACTGGCACTTACACATTGCTCACTCACTCTACATTGTTTGGAGGAAACTCTACAACTGAACCAATCACATTAGCAGCTAAATTTACAAATATTTCTCCAGACATGATGTCTCAAAATATCGAAATTTCCAAAGAAGAGATTTCTTCAGACTATGAGAAGATCACAAAAAATGAAACCATTCCATCTGAAAAAGAATCTGGCTCACAAGAATCTGTTGTGATCTCTGATGATTCAGATTCTTTGCTTTTAACTGGAATTGCTATTGGAATTGCTATTGGAATTGCGATCGGAATTGTTTCTATTATCATAATTAGACAAAAATCTGCCCAGTAACTGAACAAGGTTTATAAGCAATTTGGCGAGTACGAGAGCTTGAATGTCAGAGGTGGGGACGAAAAAGTCTGCCGGATTATCCCGAAGAGACTTTCTAAAGTTAATGGGAGCAGCAGGAACTGGTTTAGCTTTTGCTCCATTTGTCCCATTTGGTAATTTCATGCCAAACCCAAACCAGGCATCTCTAGAAAAAGTACCTGTAATTTTACCTGATGGCACTCAAGCCAATGCTAACAATTATCCAATTAATCATGCAGAAGTCATTACATATCCTGCAACCGGCGATGCTGCACTTGATGCTGAAGCATTTCGTAAATGGCAATTCATCAGACTTCCTGAGGAATTAGGTGGCGGAAAAAATGATGCTACTGCATTCAGAGCTTTTAGTATGATTTGCCTTCATCTTTGGTGCTTGTGGAAATATTGGCCTGATGAGGGAAGAAAAAGAGGTGAATGTCCTTGTCACGGAAGTATGTATGATCCAATGACTGGAACTGCTTTTGTTGGTCCTGCATCTGTACAAGCTTCACCATCAAACACTTTACCTAAACTATCTTTGGAAATTGATTCAGATGGATTAATCTACATCTTACCGCCAAAGTTCAACGCACAAGAAAATGGAGTAATTGGATATGGCCGTTTCGCTTGAGCCAAGAAGAAATGGTGTAGTAGAGTTTCTCTACTGGTTATGGGAAGGCGTAGATAGAACTATCTTTACAGCAATCAAATTTTCATTCCCTGCAAGATTTGTAAGTCCATTTGGATTTTTGGGAATGTTAACATTCATTGTATTTATTATTCTAGGAATTTCTGGAGCGCTGCTCATGTTTTACTATCAACCGATATTGGATAGAGCATGGGATAGTGTTCAATTCATTAACGATGAAGTTCCATTTGGATTCCACATTAGAAACATACACTATCACGGTTCTAATGCAATGGTTCTCTTAGCAGTTCTTCACATGTATTACCAATACTTTAGTGGAAGATACAAAATTAGAAACGAAGTCTTATGGATGACTGGTGTTATCTTAGGTGTTGTTACTATCTTAGAAGCATTTACTGGATATGACGTTATTTTCTCTGAAAGAGCAGAACTTGCAATTAGTATTGCAGCGTCGTTAACTACGTCGATTCCTCTAGCGGGTCCCGTGATACGTGACGCGGCGCTGGGCAGTGGGTTCTCGGACTTTGTATTGAGATTCTATGCTCAACATGTATTCTTGTTACCAATAGTGATGCTTGGATTGATGGCAGTTCACTTCCCAAGATTCTTGGTATTTGATGTACCAATGGTCATGGCAATTGCTGGTGCTATTTTGATTACAGGTGGTGTGTTCCCAATTGATTTGGGATTCAAGTTTGAGCCTACCGTGCCACCTGGCGTCACTGTACCTGAATGGTATTTGACTGGAATCTATGCTTTCATGAGAACGCAGTATGACAAGTTTGTAACTGGATTGCTGTGGCCTTTGATATTCATTATCTCATTCGTACTGATTCCATTCATTGATAGATACAAGAAATTCTCTTGGAGAGAAAGACCAATCATTACTGCATTTGGTATTACTAGTCTTGCACAAATTATGGTAACCACATACTGGGGATTCTATATCTCACCTGACATCTCAATTCCATTAGTTGAGCGTTTGGTAATTGATCCAGTATTCTTCTACAGTGTAATGATATTGCTGGTTCCTATGAGCTTTGGATTCACTTACATGATGATCAAACTTGCAAATGAGGCAGAAAGAAAATCAAAACTAGCAAAAAACAGTGGTCCAAAGAAAGTTGCTACACTAAACTTGTCTGAAAAATGGATTAACTGGCTACTTGTTGCATTGTTGGCATTCCAAGTATTCCTCAACATTGCAGCATACAATGCAGCCATTACCGGAATGAACAACATCTCATTGTTCTTCGTCGGACTAATTCTGATGGTGTTTGCTGGATTCTTCCACATCTACAGATATGGAATGAGTGAGCAAAAGAACGCTCCACCACCCCCACCAGCACCAGTAGCCGATGAAAAACCAAAACTAGCTGAACCTGAAGCAACTTCTCAACTTGAAGACTCTGGAGAATCTGGAAAACTTCCAGAAGGTCAAGCTGCTCCAGAAAAACCTGAAGAGAAACCTATTGCTCCAGAAGTTCCTACACCAAAGACACAAGCTGACTTGGGAGTTGGTGCAGACAATAATCCAAATCTTGGTGCCGGTGATCTAAACAAACCATGATCTCAAAAAATCCAAAGAAGCTTTATAAGAACTTGAGAGGCGAAAAAAATTATGAGTAGTCCAACATCTAGTCATGCTTATGGAATTGGACTTATTGCAGTACTTGTTGGATTATCTGCTTCTGTAGTCTTTTACACTTCATTTTACTTACCAGAATCTTTAGCAAAACCATCTGTCTCTGAACACATTTTGCATCCTGAAGAAGAATTCTTTCTAATTGAGATTGTTCCAGGTGCAGTAATTGATGGAAATGAAAACTATGTTCCAAACAAACCGACGGTTCTGCTGACGTATACAAATAATGTCAAATGGGTAAACAATGATGACACTGCTCATACAGTAACTCCTGATCATAGATTTGCAGATCCATTTACTGGTGACTTTGGTTCTCCTGGAGTAATCAAACCTGGAGATTCCTACGAGTTCCTATTCACAGAACCAACTGTAGTTCATTATTTCTGCCAACCTCATCCTTGGATGAAAGGTGAAATCTCAGTAGAGAAGAGCAGATTCTAGTTAGAATATTTTGCAAAAATTATCTGGCTCTCAATTTCTTTATGCTGTTCGATAATTGATGCTCTGAATTTTACTTCATGTTCTTGAGTTGGTTCAAATTTTATTGTTGCAGTAAACTCTGCTTTGTTATCTGACATTGTATCTTTGTTGATGAACAATCTTGCAACATTGTTTGAAATGGTTTTTCCATTGTATGACTTGTAAGTAATGTGCTCATTAGAGTCCAGAATTTGCGTGTTGATGACTACTCCGTCATATCTGCCTGGATATGAGACAGTAATTGTTCCGATGATTTCAGAATTTGGATGAATATCTGTTGAGTTTAGTTTGAATTCTATATCTTTCACAAAAAGACACCTTCTGATTAGAATAAATAATTTTGTTAAGCGGGCCCAAAGGGCTTCGATCCCTTGACCATTGGATTAGAAGTCCAACACTCTATCCATGCTGAGCTATGGGCCCAAAAACCTAGCAATTAATTACCATTTTAAGGGTTTACAGCCACTTTTTTTGATAGTTTTCTCTTTCCATTTTGAAGAGAAATTGCTGTGCATATCCTGCATATGGTCCAAAATAATCTACAATCTTTTCATGTAGAATCTCATACTGTTTTTCAGTAATTGTTTTGGTATCTATTTGAAATTTTTTTGAATAATATTTCTCTAAAATTCTAATCATCCACCTGTCTAATGGGAATGACTCTAGTTTGTCTAGAGAAAATAATAAAATGCAATCTGCAACTTTATTTCCTATTCCTGGAATGATGCGAATCTTGTTCTTTGCATCAAAATAATTACTTGATTTCAAGTCCTCAAATGCAATTTTTTCAGAAGCAAAAATTTTTGAAGCCTCTTTGATGAATTTTGCACGATATCCCACTCCGCAGTTTTTGATTTCAGATATTGGTGTTTTAGAAAGTGTTTTTGCATCAGGAAATAAAAAAAACTCTTGATTTTTGTATTCCACTTTTTCTCCAAATTTTTGTGATATATTTTCTAGATTGGTTTTGATTTTCTGAATGTTAGAGTTTGATGATACGATAAATGAAATCAGACATTGAAATGGATCTTGTTTTATTATTCGTAGTCCTGGATATTTTTTTACAGCATTTTTTACTATTTTATCTTTTGAAATTGATTTGATAATTCCATCAAAATCGTCATTGCTTCTAAAAAAATCTGTTTTGTAATTTTTCAATGAATTTATTTTTCCGTTTTTGCTTACTTGGAGAACATCTTGCCCATTTACCCCGTACCAAAACTCTTTATCTTTTCTCCAAAGAAAAACTTGACCGCTATTTATTGAATTTTCAACATCTATTGGTTGCTTAATTTGCATTTCAGACTGCAATCTCTTCATTAACTGCAGGAGAGCGTGCCTCTAAACCAAATTTCTCATGTATTTCTTGTGCAAACAAATCACAAGATTCTGAATCTCCATGTACGGTCAAAACCTTTGGATTTCCTTTGATTTTTTTAATCATGTCAAACAATTCGTTCCTGTCTGCGTGACCTGAAAATTCAAACTGTTTTACTTGTGCAGTCACATTGATGTCTTTTCCTCTGGATGATACCTTTCCTGTTTCAAGTAATTTTTTGCCTGGAGTGCCTTCTCCTTGGTAAGAAACAAGGGCAATTCCATTTCTGTCATCAAATGCTAGGTGTTGTAAATAGAAAACAGCATTTCCACCAACTAACATACCTGCTGGTGAAATTACCACACATGGTTCATCCATTGCACGCTTTCTTTCAGAGTGTTCTCTGATTGCAGTTGCTCCTTTGATTGCATCTGAGAATACTTTAGGATCTCGTAAATATTCTGGGTGCTTAAACATAATTTCATTTACTTTTAGTGCCATACCGTCCATGATTATTCTGTGTTTGAAATTTGCGTTTCTTAGAATGCATGCAATCTCTTGAGAACGTTCAACTGAAAATGATGGAATAAATAAAATTCCTTTTCTATCCATTACTTCGTTTGCAAACTCTATTAGTTCTGCTTCCGATTCCTTTCTTGGTTTTTGTTCTGTCATGGCATAGGTGCTTTCGGTAATCAACATGTCAATTTCCCCAATATCCAAATCCATCTCTCGAAGCATTCTTGAGCCGTTTGTCTTGATATCTCCTGTGTAGAACAGTCGCTTATTTTCCGATTCTACTAAAACTGTACTGCCACCAATCACATGTCCTGATTCTCTTAACTCAAATGTTGCATTACCTCTAGTCACTTTTTGCTTGAATCCAATCTCTTTTGCATTTCTCATCATGTTGTTTAATTCTGGTATGTCAAATGGATGTGAATTTTTTTCAATTTTCAACATGTCTTCAATCAATAATTTTGATAAATCAAATGTAGGTGGGGTTGCAAAAACATCTGTATTTCCACTTACAAAAAGAGATGGAACATTTCCTGAATGGTCTAAGTGAGCATGAGTGATAATTATTGCATCTAAATCCTTGGGCTTTACATGAAGGGGATATTGTGGGGGTGTGCCTCTTCTGCCAAACAATACTCCGTAATCTAGCAGGAGATTTGTTCCATTGCAATCTACTAAAAAGCCTGATCTGCCTACCTCATTGGCAGCTCCTAAAACTTTAACATTCAAGAATTATGATGATTTTTCATCTACGTTAAAACCTTCTTGAAAAAGAGCCGATCATTATGCTTAACATGGAATCTTCAAAAGCTTTAATTAGTGCAAGCTAAGATTCGATCCTCATGGGAAGAAGCTTCCAAGAATGGTTAGGACAACAAGATCAAGCCGTCGTCGCTAAAACACGTGCTGGTGACGAAGCAAACAAACCACTCCTAAACCAAATTAACTGGATTTGGGTAAACAATCTGATGAATCAGAAAGCAGACCTTAATCCATCTTCTGCAGAATTACTTGACTGGGTTACTTCTGGTCAAATAGACGCAATGAGAAAATAAACGTGATAATCACGTTATCTTTTTGTTTTTTAAAATTTCTAATCTAGTTTCTGCGCATGATTTTTGGTCGATCAAATTTCATAACAGGGTTATGAATATCAATCATGGTTTAAATAGTAAACTAGCATTCTTAGTTTTGTAATGCCAATAGCAATACTTCCAGACATCGATGAACAAAGATGTATCGGATG
>VMBT01001940.1_pt1 | contig 10608 bp, 8 predicted proteins | sample 4404301 | NCBI WGS metagenome assembly VMBT01 (sample SAMN12238535, study PRJNA552566) | marine metagenome | isolation source: Coastal seawater | place: USA: coastal Georgia, Sapelo Island | collected 2008-08/2009-08
AACGAGTCTATTTGGTTTTCTTGATCAAGAATCTATAACAATTCTCAAGTTCGTCTGAGAATAAGAGCTCGTGTCCCGTCTGTCGGCAAAAAGCATTAAAGTCGGGAACTGATCCAGGATCGGTGGTGAATACCTCCAGCGTCTCTCCGACGTTAATTTGTTGGAGTGATTTCTTGGTTTTCAAAATCGGTAGGGGACAATTAAGTCCCTTAACGTCCAAAGATAAGTGGTGAGGCGCCTCTGTGATTTCATCCATAGTAGTCAATGGGATATGTAAATTCTTCAACAGATATTATATATCCCTATGGCAATAATCACTCCAAGCGCGAGGTATACTAGTATGACTGATGGCGGATACCATCGCGTACTTATTGGAAGAGGTAGACGGGGGCTAGAAAAATCATGAAGTTGCGAGATGTTCACCTAGAGGACAAATACGTTGTCGAAAACGGACGAATTTTCCTGAACGGCACACAAGCACTGGTGCGGCTGCCGTTAATGCAGCACGCTAGAGACAAACGAAACGGACTTGATACAGCGTGTTACATATCTGGCTATCGAGGCAGTCCTCTAGGTCAGTACGACCAGCAGCTTTGGTTAGCAAAAGAGCATTTGTCGCAACACAATATCGTTTTTCAATCTGGCGTCAATGAGGACATTGCTGCGACCGCACTTTGGGGTACGCAACAAGCGGGATTGCATGGCAAACCGAAATACGACGGCGTTTATGGAATTTGGTACGGGAAAGGTCCGGGTGTTGATCGATCTGGAGATGTTTTTCGGCATGCAAACCTAGCTGGCACACACCCAAATGGCGGTGTACTCGCGCTCATGGGAGACGATCATACCTGCGAGTCTTCGACTACCGCACACCAAAGCGAGTTCGCCTTAGTCGACGCGATGATGCCCATATTGAATCCTGCGGGCGTTCAGGAGCTTCTTGACTTCGGGCTCTACGGTTGGGCCATGTCGCGATATACAGGTGCCTGGATAGGCCTAAAGTGTATGAAAGACACAATTGATGCGAGTGCAACCGTCGATGTTGGTGAGGATAGGGTGAGGATTATTCATCCAACGGATTTTGTCATGCCAGACGGAGGGTTGAGTCTTCGCTTCCCCGACCCACCGCTAGAGCAAGAAGAGCGCTTGCATAAGTACAAACTTGAGGCCGCTAAAGCATTTGCTCGTGCGAACAAGCTTGATCGAGTTGATATTAAAGGTGAAAACGATCGTATTGGTATCGTCACGTGTGGTAAATCGTATTTAGATGTGATTCAAGCGTTGAGTTATCTCGGTATTGACGAGGCCAAGGCGCACAAGCTCGGTATTCGAGTATACAAGGTAGGAATGACGTGGCCTCTGGAGCCCACTGGGTTGATTGAGTTTGCGGATGGACTGAAAAAAATCATTGTGGTTGAGGAGAAAAGAGGATTAGTCGAACCTCAGTTAAAAGAGATTTTGTATGGTCTTAACACGCGACCACAAGTCATTGGAAAAAGTGACGAGATTGGTAAGCCACTGTTTCGATCGAACGCCGCCCTAGATCCTCACGAAATTGCCATCGAACTTGGACAGCGTATCTTGGAGGAGTCTTCAGACGACGATTTAGTTAAACGATTGGATTATCGTCGTTCACTTTCACAAATGCTACCGGAGCAGCCACCGATGGAGCGTACTCCGTATTTTTGTTCTGGCTGTCCACACAACACGGGGACGAAAGTGCCCGATGGTTCTATCGCTCTCTCCGGAATCGGATGCCATTTTATGGCCCAATGGATGGACAGAAATACCACCGGCTACACCCAGATGGGTGGTGAGGGTGCGAGTTGGATTGGAGAGTCACATTTTGTAGAGACGGAGCACGTTTTTCAAAATATTGGCGACGGTACTTATTTCCACTCGGGATATCTGGCAGTCAGGGCGGCGGTCGCTTCTGGTGCGAACGTAACGTACAAGATTTTGTATAACGACGCTGTCGCGATGACTGGTGGCCAGCATGTGGATGGCCAGCTCACTGTCCCTCAGATCACGAAGCAGGTGGCGGCAGAGGGTGCGACGAGGGTTGTTGTGGTGACTGATGAGCCGGAGAAATATGGCGCAAATGCTGGTTTTGCTGAGGGCGTTACCGTTCACCATCGAGATGATTACGACCAAGTTCAAAAACACATCCGCGAGGTAAAAGGTGTATCGGTCATCGTGTACGATCAAACCTGTGGTTCTGAAAAAAGACGCAGGCGGAAACGCGGCACGTATCCTGATCCCGCAAAAAGGGCAGTGATTAATGAACGAGTATGCGAGGGATGTGGGGATTGTGGTGTTCAGTCTAACTGTGTCTCAATTACGCCGCTTGAGACCGAGTTTGGACGTAAAAGGGCGATTGATCAATCCGCCTGTAATAAAGATTTCTCGTGCGTCAAAGGGTTTTGCCCGAGCTTCGTGACTGTTCATGGTGGTGAGTTAAGACGAGCTGCCAAAGCCGAGAAAAATCCAACCTCGCAGGTGTTCCCTGTGTTACCTGATCCCCAGCAACCTGGCTTGGATGAATCATATGGCATCCTTGTCAATGGCATTGGCGGAACTGGCGTCGTAACCATTGGCGCGATTGTTGGGATGGCCGCGCATCTAGAAGGTAAATCTTTTGCCGCAATGGACATGGCGGGCTTGGCGCAAAAAGGTGGTGCTGTCTGGAGTCACCTTCAAATTGCGAAGCAACAGAGTGATATTAAATCTTCTCGTCTTGGCGCAGGTGGAGCTTCTTTGATTCTGGGCTGTGATTTTGTGACTACGGCAAGCAAGAAGACGATGGAGCTTGCTACGGAGGGTAAAACGTCTGTCATTGTGAATCTTCACGAGCAAATGACCGGTGGGTTTACAAGAGACTTAAACTTCAAATTCCCAGCACTTGATCTGAAAACGACGATAAAAAATCGCGTCGGTAATCACAACGTAGATTTTGTGCAGGCGACCAAAATAGCGACGGCGCTGATGGGTAATTCCATCGCGTCTAACATGTTTATGCTTGGTTACGCGTACCAGGCGGGTTTGCTGCCGGTGACTCACGATGCGATTAATAAAGCCATAGAACTTAATGGCGCCTCAATACGCATGAATCAAGACGCATTTTTATGGGGAAGGCGTGCTCGCTATGACATAAATGCCGTAAAAAAATTGTTGCCGTCTGCACAAGAAAATCGTGACAGCGAATTCGAAGAGCCGACCTCTTTAGATGCAGTTATAGAGCGCCGTACAAACTATTTGATCGCATATCAGAACAAGGCGTACGCTCAAAAATATCAACGCTTAATCGAGCAGCTTGCTCGTAAAGAGGCGGATCATCAGAAGCTTGTTGGGATCACTGAGTTCGCTGCGAAGTATCTTTTTAAACTCATGGCTTACAAGGATGAATACGAAGTGGCTCGATTGCATTCTGACGGGGTTTTTAAGAAGAAAATATCTGAGATGTTTGAAGGTGACTATAAAATTAAGTACCACCTCGCTCCACCACTATTTTCGAGAAAAGATCCAGATACTGGTCACCTCAAAAAATCAGAGTATGGGTCATGGATGAGTCTTGTTTTTCGATCTTTGAGCCGGCTTAAGTTTTTGAGAGGCACTCGATTCGATATATTCGGATACACGGCAGAACGTAGGATGGAGCGACAACTCATCAAAGACTACATCGAGATCATCGACAAGATCGTTGAGAGTGCCGAGGTGATTAATGCTGATGTCGTGAGGGATTTGTTGGCATTGCCAGACGAAATTCGTGGTTTTGGCCATGTAAAAGAGGCGAATGTCGCGGCAGTTAAAGTTAAGTGGGATGCGTTGGTGAGCCGTTTGACTGAGCCACAATCTGAGAAGATGGCTGCTTGATGCAAACGCTGTCAGATAAAATTTGGTCCAATGATGTCTGGTGTGTTTGTCATCAAGGCGTCTATTTGCAGTTCAATGAGGTCCAAGGCATCGATAGAAGAGGCGATATTTGTCGCAACAATAGATATCCCTCTTTTGTGGAGTGCATTTACTAAATCGACACTCACTCTGTTGCCGTTTACCCATACGGAGTTGCATGTCAATCCCTCTGTAGCCTTCTCGTCAGACTCCGTTGTGTCACTCCATATGAGTCCCCGAGGGATGTCTGGATTCTCTCTCATGAGTGTTAATAGTGCAGATTCACTCTCTGAGATCAGTATCGGCGGACTATCGTTTTCCCCCCAGTTTTCTTGAATCATATTCGCGCAAATTCTCGCAATCGATTCATCTTGTTTTTTTTCGGGACAAAGCTGAATCACGGGTAAGATGTCATGCGTTTTACAAGCATTAATCGCTTGGTACAGCGTCGCGATTTTCTCACCAGAAAACTCATTTCCAAACCAGCTGCCCACGTCAACTCTGTTGATTTGATCGAAAAATTGTTCACTGATGGACCCTTTGATGTCGTCGAGGGTGTTGAGCGTGTCTTGTGCGGACAGTATTGGTATACCGTCAGCAGTTAGATGAACGTCAAAGTGAATATTGTGAAAGCCAAGATTTCTGGCTTGCGTGATGCTCGAAAGCGTATTTTCTGGTGCAAGTAGCCCCGCACCTCGATGGCTAATGACGCGTTGATTATCACGAAGAGGAAGTCGGCCGAACATCCGTTCATTATATGATAACTAACTCAACGAGACCGCTCTGGAATCGGACGGAGATTCGATGAATCAGGCGTTTTTGAGCTATACTTTCGCGGTTATATTGGAGCTAATACATGCCTATTTACGAATATCGATGCTCGTCGTGTGAATCTGAGCACGAGATCATGCGCAAAATATCCTCGCCGCCACTTGTTGATTGTCCGAAGTGTGGTAAGCCTACTTTGGTGAAAATGATCAGCGCGGCGGGGTTTCAGTTGAAAGGTGGCGGTTGGTATGTCACAGATTTCAAGGATGGTAAAAAAGGCAAAGACAGTGACAGCCCAGCGTCCATCGCAGATTCAAAGGGTACCAGTACGAAGAGTGGTGACTCAGGTGACGCATCAAAAGTAGCAGGTGGCACGACAGACTCCTGATCTAGGCGTAAGCAATTATTTGCTGTGAGCGTCCTTTATTTTGTGACAACAAATTTATAAATGGGAACGATAGATTCATGAGAACAAATTACTGTGGTCTGATCGACACGAATTATCTCGACCAAGACGTACATCTTTACGGGTGGGTACATCGACGACGGGACCACGGAGGTGTTATTTTTATTGACCTCCGAGATCGAGAGGGACTGGTTCAGATTGTTTGTGACCCAGATAATGATCATTCCTTCAAAATTGCGGATAAGGTCAGAAACGAATATGTGTTGAGTATTACGGGTCGTGTCCGCTCTCGTCCCGAGGGTACTAAAAATGAGGCACTGATAAGTGGCGCTATCGAGGTTCTCGCTAGCAATATAGAGATTCTGAATACCTCCGAAACACCGCCGTTTTCTATTGATGAGGAAGAGCCCTCAGAGACCGTTCGACTCGAGAACAGAGTCTTCGATCTTCGTCGGCCCCAGATGCAGGAAAACATGAAGCTTCGATCAAGGGTCTCGAAGTTTGTTCGTGATTATCTCGACCATCAAGGCTTTATCGATGTGGAAACGCCGTTTTTGTATAAATCGACTCCGGAGGGGGCACGAGAATTTCTCGTTCCATCTCGTATGCATGATGGAGAGTTTTACGCGTTACCTCAAAGTCCTCAGCTGTTCAAACAGATGCTGATGGTCTCTGGTTTTGATCGCTACTATCAAATCGTCAAGTGTTTTCGCGATGAGGACCTTCGCGCTGATCGGCAGCCTGAGTTCACGCAGATTGACATTGAGACATCATTTCTATCGGAAGAGCAAATCAGAGAGATCATGGAGTCCATGATCCGCGATTGTTTTAAAACAGTTCTGAATGTTGACTTGGCGGACCCGTTTCCTGTGATGTCTTACGATGAAGTGATGTACAAGTATGGTAGCGATAAACCTGATCTTCGAGTTTCACTTGAGTTTGCAGATGTTACTGAACTCATGAAATCCGAAGAGTTTAAAGTGTTTCGGACAGCAGCTGATATGAAAGGCGGTAGAGTCGTCGCTTTACGCGTTCCAGGTGGTGGCGAATTGAGTCGTAAGCAGATCGACGATTACACGAATTTTGTCGGTATTTACGGAGCCAAGGGATTGGCGTATATCAAAGTAAATGATTTGTCACAGGGGCTTGATGGACTGCAGTCGCCGATAATAAAGTTTATGTCGGAAGACACTGTATTGAAGGTTATTGAATTATCTAATGCCTCCGATGGAGACTTGATATTCTTCGGTGCGGACAAACAGTCGGTGGTCAATGACGCGATGGGTGCGCTAAGAGAGAAGGTTGGTAAAGATCTGAATTTAAGGGAGAATGCCTGGAGACCCTTATGGGTGGTTGACTTCCCCATGTTCGAACACGACGAAGACGCGGATCAATGGGTCGCTAGGCATCACCCGTTCACGTCACCTAAAGAGGGGCATGAGGATCTTATAGAGGAAAATCAAGGGCAAGCGTACGCTAAAGCCTATGACATGGTGTTAAACGGTTGGGAAATCGGCGGAGGATCCGTTCGGATACATAAACCAGAAATTCAGCAACGTGTATTCAGAGCGTTAAGAATAACACCAGAGGAACAGCGTGCTAAATTCGGATTTCTCCTCGACAGTCTCAAGTGGGGCGCGCCTCCTCACGGAGGAATCGCGTTTGGATTGGATCGGATTGTTACATTGATGTGTGGCGCTACGTCTATCCGAGACGTTATTGCGTTCCCAAAGACACAGAGAGGCCAAGACTTGCTGACCGGTGCTCCGTCGCCGGTGAATGAATCACAATTACGCGAGTTGCACATCAAGCTCAGAAATCCGGCAAAACCTCAACAGAATAATGAGGGTGTCGAGTAGGTTCTTTGCTTATGGGTGCCACAGAGGCAGAATCAACCCCATATAAGATTCCGCGCTCAGTGTTGGTGGTTGTCTATGCAGAGGATCTAAGCGTTTTGTTGTTGGAAAGAGCGGATAGGCCAGGATACTGGCAGTCCGTTACGGGCAGTCAAGAGCAAAATGAGACCTTTCGAGAGACTGCAGTCAGAGAATTAATGGAAGAAACCGGTTTGGCTGCCTCGGATTATTTTCTTGAGGACTGGGGAATTAAAAACGAGTTTGAAATTTTTAAACACTGGCGCCATCGGTATGCTCCTGGTGTAACACATAACTCGGAACATACTTTTGGCCTCATGGTCCCAAGATCCGCAACGATTCGTATTTCTCGTCGAGAACACATTCAATATCAGTGGTGCGATATTGAAAAAGCGATCGATCAGGTATTTTCTTGGACCAATGCCAAAGCGCTGAGATTTTTGTACGATAATAAACAGCAAATTGGAAACTTAAACAAAGCTGAAGGGTGAGCGAGATATGGAGTTGGTGGCTGCTAGAGAGTTCTTAACTTATAAAGAACTGTCAGTGGAAGAATGCGATGCGCGTATTCACGATGCGAAGCGCAAGCTAGGAACTGATTTAGTGATTCTCGGACATCATTACCAGCGAGCCGATGTTTATCGACACGCCGATCTTCGAGGGGACTCATTAAAACTGTCCCGCTTGGCATCAAGAACCAGTGCCGAATTTATGGTTTTTTGTGGCGTCCACTTTATGGCAGAAGTTGCAGATATTATGTCGAGCGACGATCAAAAATCTTTGCTGCCAGATCTCGAGGCCGGGTGTTCGATGGCAGACATGGCGAATCTGTCTAAGGTGAATCGTGCTTGGACGGAATTACAAAACGTTTTGGGCGATGAGCCAAGCGTGACCCCCATTACGTATATTAATTCAGCAGCTGACTTGAAAGCGTTCTGTGGAGAGCGCGGTGGGATTGTTTGCACCTCTTCAAATGCCCCCAAGATTTTATCTTGGGCACTAGAGCAAAGAGAGAAAGTTCTCTTTTTCCCTGACCAACACTTAGGTCGATGGTCCGGTCATCAACTCGGGATGATTGATGATGAACACATGAAAGTTTGGGACCCTGATTTATGGATGGGTGGCTTAACAGAGGAAGAGATACGTAACGCGAAGATCCTCCTTTGGAGAGGCCATTGTTCTGTGCACCAAATGTTCCAACCAGAGCATATCGATAATTTCCGGAGAAAGAATCCGAATGGTTTCGTGATTTCTCACCCAGAGTGTCGCTTTGAGGTCTGTGATAAATCAGATTATGTGGGCTCAACAGAGTTTATCGTTGATACGATCAGAGATGCTCCGGCTGATACGCATTGGTTAGTTGGTACTGAATTAAATTTGGTAAGTCGCATTGCTGATGAATTTAAGAGCGAAGGAAAGGTCGTCGAGTTTATGTCTCCGCTCGTTTGTATGTGCTCGACGATGAATCGTATCGATCCACAGCATCTTGCATGGACCTTGGAGAACTTGGTCGACGGCAATGTCGTCAATCAAATTTCCGTGCCAGTTGGTGAAAAAGCCATGGCGAGAGTATCCCTGGACCGAATGTTGGCGATCTCATAAATTTAGGTTCAGATCCAGACAATTTAGCGCGAGGTTTCTATGTCTAAAACGCGCTGGCAGCTGATCTCCACGCTTGCACCGTATGTGCTGGCGTATAAGTACAGAGTGATCGCGGCGCTTATTTGTCTAGTGCTTGCAAAAATCGCAAATGTTTCGGTTCCTCTCGCTTTAAAGGAGATTGTTGACGCAGTTAGCCCCACGCAACAAGTCGTAATTTTGCCTCTGGCGCTTCTGTTGGCCTACGGTGCATTACGATTTTCAACAGTATTGTTCGCGGAATTGCGTGACGTCGTCTTTGTTAAGGTCACGCGTCGAGCAACTAGAAAAATCGCGATCAAGGTTTTCCGACACCTGCATGGGCTGAGTTTAAGATTTCATCTTGACCGTCAAACAGGCGGTATATCTCGCGAAATTGAACGAGGGACAAAGGGGATCTCGACAGTACTTACCTATTCACTCTTTTCAATCATACCGGTTATTCTTGAGTTTTCGTTCGTTGCTGTCATCCTCGTGAGAAAGTTTGACTGGCGTTTCGCTGCCATTACTTTTTCAGCTGTCGTTTTGTATCTGCTATTCACTTTTTTGATCTCGGAGTGGCGGATGAAGATAAGACGGGAAGCCAACGAGTGGGATAACAAATCTAGCTCTCAAGCTATCGACAGTCTGTTGAATTATGAGACAGTGAAATACTTTAATAACGAAAGCTTTGAAGTCGATCGTTACGACCAATTCTTGAAAGGGTATGAGCGAGCGGACGTTAAGACAGAGACCTCATTAGGATTTTTAAATATCGGACAGAGCGTCATTATCGCGCTAGCGGTAACGACATTAATGATCCTATCAGCTGATGGAGTTGTTGAAGGTACTCTTTCGATTGGTGATCTCGTGCTAGTAAATGCCTTGTTAATACAGCTATACATACCTCTTAACTTCATGGGTATGGTGTACCGTGAGATAAAACAGGCTTTTATTGATATGGAGCGTATGTTCAATCTCTTGGAGAAACCACAGGAGGTCAAAGATGGTTATGAAACATATCCCAGTAATTTGAAAGTTCCCTCTATAGAGTTCAAGGGGGTTAATTTTTCATACGGTGGTGGTCGAGAGACACTAAAAGACATTAATTTTTTCATCCCATCAGGGAAAACCGTCGCTATTGTCGGCGAGAGTGGTTCTGGCAAAACAACGATTGCTCGGTTGCTCTTTCGTTTTTACGATGTCACGTCGGGTGCAGTTCTTGTGAATGATCGAAATGTAAAAGAATTTACCCAAGATAGCTTTCGTCGAGCGGTTGGAGTAGTCCCGCAAGATACGGTTTTATTTAATGACTCCCTGGGTTTCAATATTCGTTATGGGCGACCTGATTGTTCTGAGGATGACCTGAGCCGAGTTGTCATGGCTGCGCAGTTAGACGAATTTGTTAAGCGACTTCCAATGGGATACGACACTCAAGTCGGGGAGCGTGGATTAAAGGTGTCTGGCGGTGAGAAGCAACGGATATCAATCGCGAGGGCAATGCTGAAGGACCCACCGATCATGATTTTTGATGAGGCAACCTCATCGCTTGATTCATCGAGTGAGAAGCTAATCATTAACGCAATGAAAGACGTATCTCAGAATCGAACCACGTTAGTTATTGCGCACCGGCTATCGACGATTAGCCACGCTCACGAGATCATCGTGTTGGAGGCGGGGCGCATCATTGAGCGCGGGACTCACCGAACCTTGATTCAACTAGACGGCAAGTACGCGCAAATGTGGCACTTGCAGCAGGCTGAATAATTCTATGGTTTTCAGTAAACTGAATAACCTATTCGTAACTACTGCCAACGAGTCAGCGTGTGTAGATCCAGAGACCTGAAATTTATCTATATCTTTGTCGCTTTATTTGGTCTGCTGCTCATCTCCAACGGGACCGCTGAAGCGCGTAGCTCCAACCCCGGGCTGAAGTCTAGAATCGGTCTCGTTGTTGACCTCGACAGTGGCCAGGCCCTGTATGAGAAAAATGCGGACGAGTCTGTTCCCATTGCGTCAATCACCAAGCTGATGTCAGCGATGGTTTTGATT
>VMBT01001945.1_pt1 | contig 10595 bp, 11 predicted proteins | sample 4404301 | NCBI WGS metagenome assembly VMBT01 (sample SAMN12238535, study PRJNA552566) | marine metagenome | isolation source: Coastal seawater | place: USA: coastal Georgia, Sapelo Island | collected 2008-08/2009-08
ATAAGGAAATTAGACCTGTTACGTTAGTCTATTTAATCTTCTCAATCCGCGCCAAAATGACCAAGGTAGTAAGATTAATTAAGTCTTTTTGAGCACCTCTATTTAAAGCCATCCAGAAAGCTCCCGAGTAGCCATTTCTGCGATAAAACGAGCATGGTCTTCATTGTCGTTTAAGCATGGGATATAGGAGAAATTCTCACCTCCAGCGGTATGAAATTCGTGTGCTAGTTCTATCGCCAACTCATCTAAAGTTTCAACGCAATCAGCAACGAACCCAGGCGATATCACTGCAATGTTTTTAATTCCCTTTGCAGGCAACGATTTAACTGTTTCATCTGCATAAGGCTGAAGCCACTCCTTTGGCCCAAAGCGAGATTGGAACACCATTAGTAGTTTATCCTTATCCCAACCTAACCGTTCACGAAGCATCCTAGCTGTCTTAGCGCAATGACAGTGATAGGGGTCACCCTTTTTAAAATACTCAACTGGTAAACCATGGAATGAAGCAACCAGTACATCTGGTGTCCAATCGAGGCTTTTATAATGATTTTCGATGGATTCAGCTAAAAGATTGATATGATTTATATCGTCATACCAAGGAGGTACCGTTCTAACGGATGGTTGCCAGCGCTCACGCATTAGTTGTCTGAAGGCTTGATCGCATGCGGTACCAACTGTTGCCGCGCTGTACTGAGGATAAAGAGGCAGAAGTAAAAGCCTATCGCACCCCGCTTTTATCATCTCCTCTATAACGCTCGAGGTGGATGGGTCTCCATATCGCATTGCATACTGAACCATGACATTGGGGTTGTCTGATTGGAGTAAAGCAGCGACCTTTTCGGTGAGATCCCGAGTGGTGGTCCGCAAAGGAGATTCATCTTTTTCTTTATTCCATATACGGGCATAAGCGGCTCCTGATTTTTTGGGCCGTATATTCAGGATTATTCCCTGCAAAATTGGCTGCCAAAGCGCTGGCGATAATTCAATAATCCGCCGATCAGATAGGAATTCGGAAAGATAACGACGCATTGACCAATAGTCGGTTCCATTTGGAGTGCCGAGATTTAAGAGAAGCACCCCAATTTTTGGGCTTGGCAATGGCGGATGATTTTCAGGGAACAATATTGGAGCATGCATGTTTAGTCTCTAAAATTTTGTGCTCTTGCTACAAAGCTTGAGCTCATAAAGGTGAGAAGGGGCAGTTTATTTTTTGAACTCTCGATTTCTTTTTAATTTAGAACGCACTACGAGAAAAAACACATATAGCTTTTCAAGGACTGGAAGGACGAGACGCGAGCCAAGTAAGTTTGCAGGAGCTTTAAAGCTTGGAATCTCACGCCATAGAGCAATGAACGCAGCGGCACCTTCGTGAACTTCGCCTTTCTGATCAATCACGTGGAAGCGTGTTAGGAGAGTAGAGCGGTCCAAGCCTGGGGGGAGGCTGACGTCTTCACATGAATTAACATCAACCCATTCTATCTGTTCTGCACCTGATCTGCGCTGATAAAAATCAATCTCACGTGAACAAACTGGGCAATCGCCATCAAAGAACACCTTTGGATTTCTCATGTTAATGGCGACCTTTGGGTAAATGAGAAAAATAATTGGTGTAAACTACAATCGCGAGAAACTCGGTCCCTCTGAACTATCGTTTTTTGAATGTCTAAGCTCGTAAGAGGTTAGCCGCAAAAATTCTTAGGACAGAACCTTACTTAAGAATACGAAGTTAGCTTTCGTATGGATCACACATAAGTTCTTCGGTGAAGTTTAGCTGCTGCGTGCAATCGATAATATGAAAGTAACCAGCAATTAAATCAGTTTGGAGGGGCGGTCCTTTTTAAAAAGCTCACTACTGAATCAGCAAATATGTCATTTCTATCACCAGCAACCATGTGCGCTGCATCTTTCACATTTACATACTCTGCGTGAGGACATTGTTGTAAAAATGCCTGAGCTCCAGCCTCACTTAGTACATCGGAAAGTCCCCCGCGCACGAGTAACGTCGGTAAACTAAGGTGATCGGCAGCATTCGATAATTGCTGCCTGTATGGATTGACACTAGAAGCAGCAGCTCTTGTTTGGCGTCTCTTAGGATCCCAATGCCATACATATTTCCCATTTTCAGATATGCGGACGTTCTTTGCGAGCCCATCCAGGGTTCGAGGACGTTTTCTATGCGGTTGATAATTAGAAATTGCTTCAGCAACCTCTTCCAAACTCTCAAAACCGTCAGGTTTTTGATCCATAAAAGCTTGTATTTTAGCTACACCCTCTGGCTCAACCTGTGGAGCGATGTCCACTAGTACAAGCGCAGCGGCATTAACATGCCCAAATCCTGTTGCAAGAAGACTTGTCCCGCCGCCCATTGATGCTCCAACGAGTGCTGGTTTTTCGGCTCCTTCTGAAGCAATGAGAGCGGTCAAGTCTTCAACCATCTTGTCCCCAGAATAATCTTCGGCATTAGAGGCCCATGCAGAGTCTCCATGGCCGCGGGCATCAAAAGCGATTGCTCGGTAACCAGCTTCGGCTAGAGTTTCTCCAGCTCCTTTCCACGCATGACGTGTCTGGCCCCCTCCGTGCAAGAGAAAGACATGACGACCTGTTTTAGGGCCCCAGGCATCACCTGCAATTTCAAGTCCATCAGCACCCTTCCAGATATGCATTGGTTCTGGGGTGCCAGGCAGGCGTTTGCCAGCGCTCATGAAGTACATCCATTATTTTTGCTGAGATAAAAATGTGTGCCACAGATTGTGACGCTGTCTTTTGTTATGGGCAACCCAACCTTCGATGCGGCCTTCAGAATATAGTCTATGTCGCTAACTTCGATGTTAATCCCGACCAAACCGTCACCTCTATCATCTATTGGAGGCACAAATTCTAAAAGAGCGTTGTCCAGTTCAATGCCGAACCCTTTGGCAGTTTGGACAATCTCTCGGTCTAAAGTTTGTCCCCATTGTTGAGCTAATCCACATGGATTGCTTGTTTGCAAAATTGCGCCTTTCATCGCGATTACGGGGGCTGTGCTAATTGCTTCTTCCCATGTTGGTCCAGCAGGATGCCATGGCCCATCTATTATGTCGCCGTCTTGCCAGTCGACTTCTAACATGCATCCACCCGTGTCCTTTGGGTGAAGTTGAGTTCCAATAAAATTTCCATAATCCATCGCGTTAGCAATTCGAATGCCTAGCTTTGAATATAAGTCTCGGCGACGACTGGTGTCATCGCATTGAAGGATAACGATATACCCACCGTCCCCATGACGTCTTTCAAGATAGCGGGCTGCTGCTGTGCTAGGCTCAATTGGTGCGACTATCTCAAGAAAATTTCGACCAATTGGAGTTAAAACATTCTCTAGGCCATACTTAGCTACAACGGGGTCACGGTAACATTCTTGTAACCCCAGAACCTCATTGAGTTCCGTTACAATTGGATTGAGGTTTTTTGCAACAAGACAAATTTGGCGTAGCCTCAGCATTAGTGATTAGCGACCTTTAAAGATGGGCTTGCGCTTTTCAACAAATGCTTTTGCTGCTTCAAGATGGTCTTCAGTCATCCCACAGCGGGCATGATGAATAGCTTCAAGATCGAGGAGACTTCCTAGGTCGCCAGTTTCAGCAGCATTGAGGTTCCGCTTCATGTGGGCCAATGCAATACGAGGACCAGCTGCCAGTTGAGCTGCAAATTGTTGCGTTTCCTCGGCGAGAGCATCAGCTTCAAAAATGCGATTCAATATCCCCAACCTCATTGCCTCTTCGGAATCAACAGAGGGCGAGCTCAAGTAGAGTTCTTTAGCTTTTGCAGGGCCAACTAAGCGGGTGAGGAACCATGATCCACCAAAATCACCAGACAAACCGACCCGCGCAAACGCTGTGATAATTCGGGCAGATGGGTCTGCAAACCGCATATCGCAAGCTAAGGCAAGCGATAAACCAGCGCCAGCTGCTGGTCCTCTGAGCATTGCAATGGTTGGCTTAGGAATATCGTGAAGAAGCCGTGATACTTCCATTTTACGACGGAGAGGCTCTAAACGTCCTTCCATAGTGTCCGCTCGCTCGGACCCTTTGGACATATTTTTTACATCTCCTCCGGCACAAAACCCACGCCCAGCTCCTGTAAGAATTATTGAGCCGATATCGTTATCTACAGCTGCTTCACTTACCCGATTAAATAATGCCTGCAGCATGTCTCCAGTCACCGCATTTAGTGCATCTGGCCGATTTAGAGTAATGGTTAAAACACCTTCCTCGACGACGCCTTTCAAATTGCCATCTGCATCGGACCAGTCTTGCATACTGAAAACTCCCTTTGTTCAATCTTTAAGCTAAACAGGCGTTTTTGTTTGCGCCAGAGGTATAGCAAAAGATCATCCCCATTTTATGTGTTGATTTTGTTAAATTCGTTTGTGGCATACTGTCGGCATTCAAAATATTGAATCTTCGAAAGGCCAAAGAATTTATGACCAAAGTTGATCGTCTTCGCGAACTAATTTCGGCGGCCAATCGTATCGTAATTTTTACAGGTGCAGGTGTTTCAACAGAGTCTGGAATTCCAGATTTTCGCTCGCCAGGAGGGGTGTGGGATCGATACAAGCCAATCTACTTTGATGACTTTATGTCTAGCCGCGAGTCACGGCGGGAAACATGGCGAAGAAAAATTGAAACAGATAAAACCATAACTGTTGCTAAGCCTAACAGAGGTCATAAAGCGATTGCTTCCTTGATTTCGCGGGGTAAAGCTAGTGCTGTTATCACCCAAAATATTGACGGGTTACATCAAATATCTGGAGTGCCTGACGAAAAGGTAATCGAACTCCATGGTAATTCCACTTATTGTTCTTGCCTCGACTGTGGCTGCCGAATTGCTCTGCAAAATGTACTAGAGCCCTTTAGAAGGGATGAAACACTTCCAGAATGCCCTGCATGCGGAAGCGAGTATGTAAAAACAGCAACAATTTCTTTTGGACAGCCTATGCCAGAAGAACAAATGCGTAGGGCGCAAGAGGTGACCCTGGCAGCTGATTTATTCATCGCTATTGGATCTTCGTTAGTTGTGTATCCAGCGGCAGGCTTTCCATTAATGGCTAAGCAGAATGGCGCCAAACTAACTATCTTAAATCGTGAGGCTACTGAGTTAGACCAATATGCTGACTTAGTTCTGAATGCAGAAATTGGTCCTACTCTGAGCGCCGCAGTGGGCCTTAATTAGTTTGAAAAAACACTTTGAAACGATGTTCCCCAGCTTGTATTTGAAAATGAGTATTAATTTTATCGGCTACCGCCATCCACTCGTATTATCGAAGCTGTTGTAAAGCTGGCGTGTTCAGAAGCAAGATAAAGAGCGGCACCTACTATTTCTTCCGGATTTCCTGCACGTTTCAGAGCGATAAGGTCATCAGCTCGCTTGGAAAAGGCTTTCATATCCCATGCTTTTGAAACGTCTGTGAGAAATGGGCCTGGCATAATGCAGTTTACGCGCACCTTTGGACCCAGAGCCTCCGCCATTGCCTCAGTCATGGCGTTCATGCCGGCCTTTGCTGCTGCATAAGTAATAAAGTGAGCGCGAGGCCTAATTGCAGCGAAGCTAGAAATATTAATTATCGCCCCCCCACAGCCGGCAGCCATCCGTTCTCCAATAACAGAAGATAATCGAAAAGGGCCTTTTAAGTTTAAGTCTAGGACGGTGTCATAGAGCCTCTCACTAATATCAGAGAGCTTATTATAAACAGGGCTCTTCCCTGCATTATTTACAAGGATATCTATTTTGGAGAATTGTCCATACGCCTCGTCAATTAGACGGTCACACTCTTCCCAATGACCGATATGCGCTGCAATTGGCAGCGCTTTGCGCCCCATAGCTTCTATTTCATTAGCTAAGACCTCGCAGTTTTGTATCTTGCGGCTGGCGACAATGATATCAGCGCCAGCAGCAGCATAGGCGAGTGCAATTTCTCGACCTAAACCCCGGCTGCCGCCTGTAATGAGAGCTGTTTTACCTGTGAGATCTATAATGTGGCGCTGATCCATAACACGTCTCCCATAAACTGTTCGGATTTGTTACTTCAAATCCATTAGAAGTGGCTTGTTGATTGAATGAAAATCAAAAATTATTTCGACAATGCAAAGCTACAAATTTTGTAAAACCTTACCTCAAATCATTTGGCTGTTAAGCTTTGAACTGGACATGTACTAGTCTGTCCATACACTTATTGTTTTATCGATATCTTTGGATGCTGAACTAATGCCCAAGACACTTTTTCAAAAAATTTGGGACGCTCACACTATCGTTGAGAGAGATGATGGCCAGACCCTTCTTGCGATCGATTGGCATTTTTGCCACGAGGGGTCATTTCATGGATTTAATTATCTTAAGCAAAATAAAATGTCGGTTCGTCGCCCCGAACGCACAATGGGTATGGCCGATCACTATGTGCCAACAACATCGCGATCGCTCGATACAATCACCAATCCGGAAATCCAATCTGTTGTTGCGCAATTTTACGAGAACACCGATCAATTTGGCATAAGGATGCTGGGTATTGAGGATGACAGTCACGGGATAGTGCACGTTGTCGGACCAGAACAGGGGCTATCTCAGCCAGGCCTTATAATTGTATGCGGAGACAGTCATACATCGACACATGGTGCTATGGGCGCGATTGCTTTTGGAATAGGTGCGTCTGAAGTCGCACACGTTTTTGCGACCCAAACCTTATGGCAAGCAAAGCCAGAGACATTGCGTGTAGAGGTCGATGGAGCTCTTGGAGATGGCGTAGATGGTAAGGATGTTATCCTGGCTATTATTGCTGAAATAGGAGCTGCGGGTGGTGCTGGTGCAGCTATCGAATATACTGGTTCAGCAATACGCGGCCTCTCTATGGAGGGGCGAATGACTGTATGTAACATGTCTATTGAGGCCGGTGCTCGCTGTGGAATGGTGGCGCCGGATGAAAAAACCTTTGCTTATCTGAGAGGCCGGCCTGGGGCGCCATCTGAAGAAACGTGGCCAATGGCTGAAACTTTCTGGCGAAATCTAAAAACTGAAGATGGAGCAGTTTTTGATCGTGAGGTAACCTTGAGCGCCATCGATATAGAACCAATGGTTACTTGGGGCACAAGCCCAGAAGAAGGCATTGGTGTAACCGCTCAAGTTCCAAATCCTGCAGACCAATCTGATGCAGATAAAAATGCTCAATTTCAATCTTCGTTGGACTACATGGGACTGACCGCGGGGATGGCTGTTACTGATATTCCAATTGACCGAGCATTTATCGGCTCTTGTACCAATGGCCGAATTGAAGACCTCCGAGCTGCTGCCGCAGTTGCTAAAGGAAGAAAAGCAAAAGTGCCCGCAATTGTTGCTCCTGGCTCTATGCCGGTAAAACGGCAGGCAGAGTCAGAAGGCCTAGACCGCATATTTTTAGAAGCTGGATTTGAATGGAGGGAGTCTGGCTGCTCCATGTGTGTGGGCATAAATGGAGATCTAGCTAATAATGGTGAACACGTGGCATCCACTTCAAATCGCAATTTCCGTGGTCGTCAGGGTCAAGGGGCAAGAACTCATCTAATGAGCCCTGCGAGTGCAGCAGCAGCTGCAATTCTTGGTCGAGTGGGCGATGTGCGTGAATTTCAGTTAGGTGATCTTTGAATGGACTTCAATTTTTCAGTTGAGCATAACTCACTTAGAGAGACTGTACGCCGACACATGGAGGAAGAAGCTGCTCCATTCGTCCGGCAGTCTGATGAAAGTGAGACGTTTCCTAAACAATTATTTAGACGTTGGGGTGAGCTTGGCATGCTTGCCGCGCGCTATCCTGAATCGGATGGTGGAGTTGGAATGGATAAAGTATCCGACTGCATAATTCGAGAAGAGATTGCTCGTGTAAGCCAAGCATATTGTGCCGCTTTTTCAGCTCATAGCCATTTGGGGATGTGGCCTATCTGGAAAGTAGGTACATCGCTTCAGAAAGAACAGTATTTCGATCCTGCTGCTGCAGGGGAAAAGGTGGCTTGCTTTGGTTTGTCAGAGCCTGATGGGGGGTCTGATATACGCGCGATGAAAACAAGAGCAAACAAGGTCGATGGCGGATGGAAAATCACGGGATCGAAACTTTACATTACTAATTCCCCGATAGCTGATTTTATGACTCTAGCGGCGCGAACTAAGCCAGATCTTTCAGCAGATGCTGTGAGCCTTTTTATTGTTGATTTACCTACACAGGGTTTAACTATTGATAGTCTCAAGAAAGAGGGACTGAGAGGGTCGGAAACAGGACTTCTACATATTGATGATTTGTTCGTTCCTGATAGCCACCTTCTTGGTGAAAAAGAAGGAACCTATCCAGTCATTCTTGAGAGCTTAAGCGAAAATCGTGTTGGAGTATCTGCTTCTGTGCTTGGCCTCGCTCGAGGTGCATATGAAGAGGCCTTGCAGTTTGCTAAAGCACGTATAGTTCGAGGAAAGCCAATTATAGATTATCAAGCGGTAGCTCATCGTTTAGCAGATATGGCGACAGACATCGAAGCGTCTAGATGGATGGTTTATTGGGGCGCTTGGAAAGTAGATCAGGGAACACTCACTGATGCGGAAGCATCCAAAATTAAGTTGGTGGCCAGTGAAGCAGCGCTGCGTGTCACGGAGAATGCTATTCGTATTATGGGTGGGGCTGGGATTATGCGAGACCATAAAGTAGGAATGCATCACCGAGATGCGCTGGTGTATGTTATTGGTGAAGGAACTAGCGATATACAGCGAAATATTATTGCCCGGGCGCTAAAAAAGGGTGAAGTAAACGATTAGTTTTAGGTTTCAACCACCAAAGAAAATGGAAATTTGTGATAATGAATAAGCCGCGTAACCCAAGTTTAATAGCAGCACCTAGCGGCCCCTTCTGCCATACATCTGAGGTGCCGGCAGGCTCCCGTTTACTATACATATCTGGGCAGGTTGGACTGTTGCCATCTGGGGAAATTCCGGTTGGAATAGAAGCTCAGGCGTCGGCAACTTGGGATAACATCGAGGCATGTTTGGCTGATGCAGATATGTCGGTGGATGACCTTGTCAAAATTACTACATTTATCGTCAAGCCTGAAGACCTAAGGGTAGCCGGTAAGGAGCGCACAAAGAGATTGGGAAATTCACGTCCAACATCCAGTACAATAGTTGTAGCTGCTCTGGTCGATCCAAGTTTATTAATTGAAATCGAAGCAGTAGCAGCGGCTAAAGTCTAAAGTTTTGTTAACAATCAGTGCTGATTTGAGAGAGTTGGGGGAGTGAAATCTTGGCAGTTGTTACTCCCTTGCCGGACCCTGAAAAAAAACTCGCCCCCGGACTTTATATTGTCTCTACTCCGATTGGTAATTCTCGCGACATCACTCTGCGTGCATTGGATGTTTTATCCAGCGTAACAGCGATAGCCGCAGAGGACACCCGAGTGGCACGACGATTGCTGGATATACACGGGATTAAGCCGCCCAAGCTAATACGTCATGACGAACATGGGGCAGAGCGGTCACGGCCTGAAATTATGGCTCGGCTTCAAGCAGGAGAGGCTATCGCCCTTGCAACAGATGCGGGAACACCTCTTGTGTCAGATCCAGGCTATCGTCTAGTTGTTGGAGCGCTTGCGGCTGGCCATAAAGTAATACCTTTACCAGGACCTTCAGCAGCTTTAGCTGCACTCACACTCGCGGGTTTGCCTTCCGATAAGTTTTTATTCGCCGGGTTCTTGCCACCAAAAACGGGGCAGAGGATTAGAGCATTAAATGAGCTGACGGATGTTAAAGCGACCTTGATTTTTTTTGAGGGTGTGAGCCGTTTGGCGCCAGCACTTTCGGACATGGCCAAGGTCTTAGGTGACAGACAAGCTTGCGTCGCACGAGAACTGACTAAACTTTATGAGGAGAGCAGGAGAGGGTCGTTGATAGAATTGTCTCAACATTATGACCATGCTGGTCCCCCTAAAGGTGAGGTTACGATTGTGGTGGGACCTCCTATAGAGCAACCGCTTTCAGTGGAAGACATAGACAATAGATTGCTCCAACTCCTTCCTGAAATGTCGGTTAAGGACGCAGCTAAAATAGTATCTGAGGAACTAGGTTTGCCGAGAAGCGATGCTTATGCCAGAGCATTAAATTTAAAGGATAATTCTCCAATCTAAAAATTTAATGCAGTGTGTACTTGTTAAGAATTGGACAAGTAGAAGAAATCAAAACACTTTCGTGCGTCTTTTGGTATTTTATCAAAGTTATCAATTTGAAAGGAGCGATCTATGGCTGATGCCCCCTGGGGGAGTGATCCATTGGCCTATCTAGCTGATATTGGCGGCCAGACGGATAGTGATTTTGATCCAGGACTGGTGGCTTTAGCTTTTTCAGCAAGGGAAACGCCAGACATCCCTCTCAAAAATTATTTAGACCATCTAGAACAGCTTGCATCCGGGGCAGAGCGTCAGCTCGTTGGAGATGATGCTGAGGCGTTTGCTGAAGCACTGCGCGGAAGTATTCATATAAAATTTGGGTATCAAGGTGATAGTGCAACATATGACGATCTTCAAAATGCGGATCTTGTGCGAGTGATTGATCGACGTAGAGGTTTGC
>VMBT01001948.1_pt1 | contig 10584 bp, 9 predicted proteins | sample 4404301 | NCBI WGS metagenome assembly VMBT01 (sample SAMN12238535, study PRJNA552566) | marine metagenome | isolation source: Coastal seawater | place: USA: coastal Georgia, Sapelo Island | collected 2008-08/2009-08
ATTATTAACTATATTAAGAATGAAATTTAACTCAATACTAATAATACTTTCTTTTATCTGTTTTAATATATTTTCTGATGAAGTCAGTGATCCATTTGAAAATTTAAATAGAAATATATATGAATTTAATGAAAAAGTAGATCAAATCGTCTTAAAACCAACAGCTACTCTTTATAGTAATATAACCCCAAGGTTTTTAAAGAAGGGCATATCAAATTTCTTTGACAATCTTAATGAAATCGATAATAGTTTTAATCAACTTCTTCAAGGAAAACCCTTAAAATCAGTCAATAATTTATCGCGTTTTATCATTAATACTTCATTAGGTTTTGGAGGATTGATCGACGTTGCATCAGAATTCGGATTGGTAGAGCATGATGAAGATTTTGGACAAACTCTTGCAGTTTGGGGTTTTGGCGAGGGTCCATATCTTATGTTGCCTTTTCTAGGGCCATCTAATGGCAGGGATATTTTTAGTAGACCTGTTACATCGTTTTTTGAAGGTACTTTTCATATGGATAATGCTAATGTAACTATATCTTTAACAGCCCTTGATGCTATTGAGACAAGAGAAAAATTACTTCAAATAGAATCTTTAATTTCAGGTGATGAATATGCTTTCATTAAAGACTCTTATTCACAATCTAGAACTTATGAGATTAATGATGGGCTTGTTTTAGAAGATAGTTTTGTTGATGAAATGGATGATTTTTTAATTGATTAAAATTTCTTTTGATTGATCAAATAACTTATTAAGGTCACCGTCTTGAATTGTTTGGTGGATAATTTTTTTAAATAATTTTGAGTTTTTTAAGCCTTTATTGAGTCCAAACAAATGTTTCAACATAACTGCTAGATTAAAGCCATCTGTTAATTTAGTATCAACATATTCAAGATATTTCTCTAAGATATCAATTCTATTGATATTGAAGTTTGTTTTATAGATCTTATTTTCTAAATCTAATAGGATCATAGGATTATCATATGCTTCTCTCCCAAGCATAATTCCATCAACATGATTTAGATGCTCAAGTCCATCTATAGTATTTTTTATTCCACCATTAATTATTATATTAATATTAGGTATTTCTTTTTTAATTCTATAAACATAATCATATTTTAATGGTGGAATAGATCTATTTTGTCTTGGTGATAAACCTTTGAGATAACCTTTTCTTGCGTGAATAATAAAATTTTTAATACCTGATTCAAATATTGTATTCACAAATTCAGAAAAATATTCATAACTATCATTATCATCAACTCCTAATCTACATTTGATTGAAACTGGAATAGAAACTTCATCTTGAATAGCGGATAAAATATTTGCTACATGATTAGGCTCAAGCATAAGTATTGCACCAAACTTGCCTTTTTGAACTCTATCAGACGGGCATCCTACATTTAGATTTATTTCATCAAAGCCAAGCTTTTCTGCTTTTTTTGAGCATTCAACCAAATCTTTGATTTCATATCCTCCAAATTGAATTGCAACAGGATGTTCTTCATTATTGTAATTAAGTTGATGATATGCATCGCCAAAGACCAATGAATTAGTGGTTACCATTTCAGTGTATAAAAAGGCGTGTTTAGATATCAATCTAAGCAAATATCTATCATGCATGTCTGTATATTGCATCATGGGTGCAACACATAGCTTGTGATTATCTATAAAATTCATTATAGAAAATAATAGATAGCTATTGCTCCCATCGTTGTCATGGTGATTGTGTATGGTAAGGCCATCATTACCATTCTCATATATGAAAGATTAATAAGAGGTGCAAGTGATGACGTTAACAAGAACAAGAATGCTGCTTGACCATTTGGTGTTGCAACACTTGGAATATTAGTCCCAGTATTAATTGCAACTGCTAACTTATTAAATTGATCTAAATTTATAATTCCTGAATCATACGCAGCTTTAACTTCATTAATATATATTGTTGCTACAAAAACATTATCACTTATTGCTGATAGAAATCCATTAGCACCATAAAAAATAACTGGCTGCGTAGACGGATCTTGTGCAAGAACATAAGTAATTACAGGAGTAAAAAGATGTTGCTCATGTATAACGCTAACAATTGCAAAAAATACCGCTAATAAAGCTGTAAACGGAAGAGCTTCATGAAAAGCCTCCCCAAGATGATGTTCTTCAGTTATCCCCTTAAATGATGTAAGTAAAATAATAACAGCAAGACCAATCAAACCAACAGCAGCTATATGAAAAGCAAGAGCAACAATTAAAAAAATCAATACTAAAAATTCTACCAACAATTCTGATTTTTGTTTTATTGTAATAGTGTCATTTTCATATGTTGCATATTCATTAAAAACATCTCTTACGCTATCTGGAAGTTGATTTCCAAAACCAAGAATTCTGAATTGCTCTAAAAGATAGCAGGTAAGCAAGCCAACAATTAAAACAGGCATAGTAATAGGGGCCATACGAATGAAAAATTCTATGAATTCCCACCCGGCTATTTTAGCTATTAATAAATTTTGAGGCTCTCCAACAATTGTGCATACTCCACCTAATGCAGTACCAACAGCACCATGCATAATTAAATCTCTTAAAAAAGCTTTGAACTCTTCAAAATCATTAATCTTAGTTTGGTCTAATTGAGAATTGTCTAAATGATTATGATCTCCATCGCTAAATGATTTGTTAGAAGCAACTGCATGAAAAACTCTATAGAAACCTACTGTAACTGCTATCAAGACAGCGGTGACAGTTAAGGCGTCAAGAAAGGCAGATAAAATAGCAGCTGAAAAAGAAAATAATAAAGACAGAGCTACCTTTGATTTAACATTTAATAATAGTTTTGTGAATATTGTCAGCATAAGGTTTTTCATAAAGAAAATACCTGCAACCATGAATATTAGTAACAAAATAACTTCAAGATTATGTTCAATCTCATACAAAACAGCATCAGGGCTTGTTAAATTTAAAACAAGCGCTTGAATAGCCAATAATCCACCGGGTTGAAGAGGGTAGCACTTTAAAGCTAAAGCCAAAGTAAAAATAAATTGAAGCAAGAATATCCAGCCCATAATAAACCCAGCATTAAGACCTAATGCATTAAATAAAAATAATAAGATTGGATTTATTGCTAAGAATCCAATTATGGTAAACTTGTACCAGTTTGGTGAATTGCCTAAAAATAATTTTCCTACTTCATTTATCATAATTGAGTCCTTGTCTATGAATTTTAAAAGATTTCTGTCTTATCACGAAAATAAACCTAATACATATTATATTATTTTTAACTCAGGCAAACTAATATTTGAGAAATCTATTAATACTTTTTGTTTAGATTCAAAGTATATATATCTAAATAATGAGGCTAATCTTACTAAGATAGGCATAGCTGATGATGAAGACTCTGTTTACTATGCTATTGATGTTAGCAATAGTAATTTTAATATTTATGAGCAGGGGTACACTGATTTAATTGAGATGGATTTAAGGCACTATCTTACTAATTATGGCTCCAAAGACTTTGATTTAATGGGAAGAGCCAATCAAATGTTGCATTGGGCACAAACATCTAAATATTGTGGCAAATGTGGTAAAGAGACATCTTTTAATGAATCTGAAGGAGCATTTATTCGTCCTTGTTCAGGTGAGGCTATTTACCCCAAAATATCTCCATGCATATTAGCTTTAATTATTAAAGATAATAAAATTCTTCTAGCACAAAACATAAATTTTAAGTCTTCAAATTTATATAGTGTTTTAGCTGGTTACATTGAAACCTCTGAAACCCCTGAAGAATGTTTAATTCGGGAAGTTTATGAGGAAGTAGGAATTAAGGTAAAAAATATTAATTATTATTCTTCACAAGCTTGGCCATTTCCAAGTCAATTAATGCTTGCCTACTATTGTGAGTATGATTCTGGTGAAATTAAGGTTGATGAAAAAGAGATTATTGCAGCAGACTGGTATGGCTACGACAATCTTCCTGGAATTCCACCAGAGACAACACTCTCAGGACAACTTATTCGTTCTTATTTCGAGGGTCATTTAAAGCTCTAGTTGGTGGCTTTTTCTTTTCTTTCTTAGTTTTATCTATTTCAATAATACCTGGAGATTTCTTTTTAGTATTTATACTATCTGAATTATTTGATTTAGGCTTAGTATTTTTTATAGCACCTTTAGATGATTTACTGTCAACAACTGCCTTGTTTGTATTTTTTTCATCATTAGCTACTTTTTTATTAAATTCAGTTTTTGGTTTAGGTTTTGATTTAGGCTTTGGTTTAGGCTTCGTATTATTGGTTTTATCTAATTTATTTTTATTAGGTTTGTTTGATTTATTTTGAGTTTTTGCGTTTTTATTAATTGGTTTTTTAAAACTTTTTTTAACATTGTTATTTGTTTTTTTATTATTAACTCTTGGTCTTCTTTTCGTTTTTGGTTTTTTCTTAACTTCTGCTTCTTGAGTTTCAATTCCAGTTATTGATTTGATCCAACCAATTATTCCTTCTTGTTTCTTTTTAGGCATTTTAGGTGGATTAATAGAACCAACTAATGGCTTTGTATTTTTAATATTTTTATTATCTCGCCAATTTATATCTGGCTCTGGACTTGGAGGTGTAAGATTGTACGAATCAGTATTTTTAATATCTGAAGACTTAACTCTTACAACTTTGTAATAAGGTCTTGATTTGTAAGGATCTGCAATAACTAATATTCTTATTTTATTTAATTGCTCAATAGAAAGAATATCGTTTCTTTTCTCATTCAAAAGGTAGCTTGCAACATCAGCAGGAACATAAACCTGGATCTCACCAGTGCTTTCTTTTGCTGCATCTTCACTCACAATTCTCAATATAGATTGACCTAATGATCTTGGTCCTCTTACAAGAACATGTTCAATATCATATGTTTCATTTAATGATGGTCTTAATCTTTGTCTTGATACTTCAAGTAACCCAAATCTGGAAATACTTGATACTTGAACTCTTGCTCTATCAGAATAAACAGCTTTTCTGAAAGCAGATTCAACTTTATTTTGATTCGATTCATCAAGCATATCTATAAAATCAATAACAACTAATCCACCCACGTCTCTTAGTCTTAATTGTCTAGCAACTTCTTTTGCTGCTTCAATGTTTGTCTTGAAGGCTGTTTCTTCAATGTCCTTGCCTTTAGTAGATCTTGCTGAGTTAACATCGATTGCTGTCATAGCTTCTGTTGGGTCAATTACTATTGAGCCACCTGAATTTAATGATATTTCTCTTTGGAATGCTAATTCAATTTGTGATTCAATCTGATATCTATTAAATAAAGGTATATCTTCATTATAAAATTTAATTTTTTCAGCATGATCAGGAATGACCGCTTGCATAAATTTCAAAGCTTCATCATAGGTATCTTTATCATCAACAAGTATTTCTTCAATATCTTCTTTAAAATAATCTCTTACAACTCTTACAATTAACTTGTCATCTTTATAAATTAACGATGGCGCTTTTGCGTTTGGGGTGGATATGCATACTTCATCCCATAAAGCTAAAAGATAATTTAAATCTAATGATAATTCTTCTGTCGATCTACCTAATCCATTTGTTCTAACTATGACACTCATAGATTCTGGTATGTTTAACTTATCTAATGATTTTTTAATTTCATCTCTTTCATCTCCACTGATTCTTCTGGATATACCACCTGATCTTGAGCTATTAGGCATAAGTACAAGAAATCTTCCAGCTAAACCGATTTGAGTTGAGAGGGCAGCGCCTTTTGTTCCTCTTTCTTCTTTTGTTACTTGAACAACAATCTCTTGTCCTTCTTCAAGTATGCATTTCTTTTTTCCTTTGTGAGTCTCAAAATATTCGTTTGAAAGATCCTTTAGCGGAAGAAAACCATGTCTTTCAGAGCCAAAATTTACAAAAGCTGCATCTAAACTTGTTTCAATTCTTGAAACAGTTGCTTTAAATATACTGCCTTTTAAGAGATTAATTTCAGGTGATTCAGTGTCAAAATCATATAGTTTTGCACCATCTACTAATGCAACGCGAAGTTCATCACCATACGATGAGTTTATTAGAATTCTTTTCATTACGTCCTCCTTTAATAGGAAGATAAGACATCAGTGTATAAATCAAATGATTTACTATTATAATCAAGTCTTACAAATTTACGCTTGATTAAAACTTTTTTATAAAAAAAGTTAAAATTAAACTGTGTTTTTATCTTTATTTAAAAAAATATAGTTAATAACTATACTTATATTTTCACTATCCTATAGATTTGTTATATGCCTGTCAAAAAATTAAACATTAATTCAGACAATGAAAATAGAAGATTGGATAATTATTTAATGAATAGATTAAAAAATATTCCAAAAACAAATATATATAAAATGATAAGAAAAGGAGAAATAAGAGTAAATTCAAAAAGAATTAAACCTTTGTATAAATTAAAATCAGGTGATGAAATAAGATTACCTCCATTTATAAATATTGATTCTACCTCTAACCCCAATGAATATTATTCAGATAAATTTTTAAAAGATTTTAAAAAAAATATACTTTTTTCAAACTCTAATTATCTGGTAATAAATAAACCTTATGGTTTATCAGTCCATGGCGGCACAGCTACAAAATCTAATTTAATTTCTATAATTCGTAAAATTTATAATTATGAAGATATTGATCTTTGTCACAGGATTGATAAGCACACATCTGGATGTGTTGTTATATCTCTAAATAAAAAAGCAAATATTTCATTTAATAGGTATCTATTAGAAAATGAGGTTCAAAAAGTATATAAAGCAATTGTAAAAGGTTCTATTAGAAAAGATATCGAGATAGAAAATGAACTGTTTTCAAGAAATAATAAATCTAAATCATCGCTTTCATACTTCAGCCCTATAAAAAAATTAAAAAAATCTACTTTAATTCAGGTAAAAATTGAAACAGGAAGAACCCATCAAATAAGAAAACATGCTAACTCAATAAATCATCCCATATTAAATGATTATAAATACGGTGATGATAAATATAATAAATTAATGAATGACCTTGTTAATAACAGAATGTACCTTCATTCATTCATAATATCATTCAATGACACTAATGGTGCTTTGATATCATGCGAAGCACCACTTGATGATTCATTTAATGATGCAATAAATAAGTTATCATAATTCTTTGAAATCGTATTTTTTTTTGGTAGGATACGCTTTTTTTAGGACATTATAATGGCTGTACAAAAAAGTAAAAAAACTAGATCAAGAATTGGCATGAGAAGATCTCATGATTCACTTAATTCTATAACTTTATCTACTGATCCTGTATCAGGTGAAAGACATCTTCGTCACCAAATGACAAAAGATGGTTTTTATAAAGGTAGATTAATCAAGGACCTAAGAAAAGCTGTTAAAGCAGACTCTGAAGAAATTCAGGACTAGTAATGAATCATCACATAACAATTGTTTGCCCTGGACAGGGTTCACAATCTGTTGGAATGTTATCTTCATTCGATGATGATTTTGTTAATTCTGAATATGGAAAAATTAAGGATTTATTTGATTTTGATTTAATTGATATCATTCAAAATAACCCTAATAACCTTCTCAATAAATCAAGATACACTCAACCAGCAATTCTTTTTACCTCATATTTATATTGGATTAAAATCAAGGATTTGCTTCCTCACCAACCTAATTTATTAGCAGGTCATTCATTAGGAGAATTTACTGCATTAACTATTGGTGGTGCTTTTTCATTAAGAGATGCTCTTTATATTGTCCATAAAAGAGGTGCTTTCATGGAAGCTGCAAAACCAAGCGCTATGGCTGCAGTATTAAATCTTAATTTAGAGGATATCATAACCATAACAAATGAATTAAATAATACATATCCTGATGAATATATTGCACCAGTTAACATTAATTCACCTAAGCAAACTGTTATAGGTGGTACAAGAGAAATAATTGATCTGGCTGAAAATTTTTTTAAAGAGAAAGGTGCAAAAAGATATATTAAGTTAGATGTTTCAACAGCTTCGCATTGTAATATTATGAAAGATGCTGCTCAAATGCTTAATGATGAATTAAATAGTATAAGTATTACTAATCCAGCCATTCCTATTCTTCAAAATATTGATGCTAAATCTTATACAGAAAAATCTAAGATTTTAAAAAATCTTACATCACAGTTAATTCATCCTGTTCAATGGGTTAACACAATGAAAACTATATCTGATAAAGATGGTTTAGTAATTGAATGTGGTCCAGGTAAGGTTTTAGCTGGTCTTGGAAAAGCTAATAATTGCCCTGTAATTAACATCAACGATGATTTTAAAGATAAAATAAAAGATATATATGGATAATATTGTATTAGTTACTGGTGCTTCAAGAGGTATAGGCAAAGCAATTGCGCATAAATTTGCATCTAATAACTATACTGTCATAGGAACTTCTAGAACTACTTTTGAGGTTGATGATAAATTAAAAGAGAATTTTTTTTCTTATTCATTAGATGTTAGCTCAAGAGATTCAGTTAATGAATTGTATGAAAAATTGAAATCAGACAATTTGTTACCATCAATCATTATTAATAATGCTGGTATAACTTCTGATCAATTATTTTTACGAATGAAAGAGGAAGATTGGGATTCTGTAATAAATACTAATTTATCTGGTGTATTTAATGTAACCAAAGCCTTTATAAAACCAATTATAAAAAACAAGAAGGGTAGTATTTTAAATATATCTTCAGTATCTGGTTTAATGGGAAATGCTGGCCAAGTAAATTATTCAGCTTCAAAAGCAGGTTTATCAGGATTTACAAAATCACTTGCTAAAGAAATTGGATCAAGAAATATAACTGTTAACTCTATAGCTCCTGGCTTTATTGAGACAGATATGACTGATTTTCTAGAGGGTGAATCAAAAGAGGATATTATTAATTCAATACCATTAAAAAGACTTGGTAAAGCTAATGAGGTTGCGGAGTTAGCTTTCTTTTTGACTACAAATGAAGGTGCCTATATAACAGGTCAAACTATATCTATTGATGGTGGATTATTTATGTATTAAAAAGTGCATATTTGAGTTTTTAGATGTACAATGGCGCTTTTTTAAGCAACGAGTTATGGAGAGATTATGAGCGTTGAAGATAGAGTTAAAAAAATAGTAAGCGAGCAATTAGGTGTTGCATTAGATGAAGTTCAAAATGACTCATCTTTTGTAGATGACTTAGGAGCAGATTCATTGGATACAGTTGAGCTTGTTATGGCATTAGAGGAAGAGTTTGATTTAGAAATTGCTGATGAAGATGCTGAAAATATTGCAACTGTAAATGACGCTATAGAGTATATAAACTCAAATTCATAAATAAATAGTGCAACTTGATCGAAGAGTTGTAATTACTGGAATTGGCATTGTCTCGCCAATTGGAAATTCTTTAAGTGAATCCTGGGATGCATGTAAAAATGGTATCTCAGGAATTTCAACACATGATACTGGAATTAAAGACTCACCTGTAAATATAGCAGGTATTGTTAAAAATCTTGATTTTGATAAATATCTTGATAAAAAAGAACAAAGGCGTTTAGATACATTTATTCAATATGCTGTAGCCTCATCAACTGATGCTATAAATGATTCTGGATTCAATGATTGCAATATAGATCCATATAGAATTGGTGTAAATTATGGATCTGGCATAGGCGGTATTCATAATATAGAAATTAATAGCAACATACTAAATAACCAAGGCTATAGAAAAATTTCTCCTTTTTTTGTTCCAGGTTCAATTATAAATATGTCATCTGGATATATATCAATTAAACATAATCTAAAGGGACCATCTATGAGTACTGTTACAGCTTGTTCAGCTGCCAATCATTCTATTGGAATGTCAGCAAGGTCTATAATGTATGGTGATGCAGATATAATGGTTGCTGGTGGAGCTGAAATGGGAAGTACTCCGTTAGGAATTGCAGGTTTTATTACTGCTAAAGCTCTATCATTAGCTGATGATCCGAATAACGCAAGTAAGCCATGGGATATAAATAGAGATGGATTTGTATTATCAGATGGTTCTGCAACATTGGTTCTTGAAGAATTGAATCATGCAAAGAATAGAGGGGCAAATATATACGCTGAATTAATAGGATTTGGGATGAGTTCTGATGCTTACCATATGACTTCACCGCCAGAAAATGGAGAGGGTGCAGCTGCAGCCATGGTAGCTGCTTTAAATGATGCAAATCTTAATAGTAATGATATTGATTATATAAATGCTCATGGGACATCAACACCTATGGGTGATTTAGCTGAAACTAATGCTATAAAAAAAGTATTTAAAAATAATATACCCTCAATAAGTTCAACTAAATCAATGACAGGTCATGCTTTGGGTGCAGCTGGAGCTTTAGAATCTGTATTTTCTATAATGAGTTTAAAAGACAATATCATCCCGCCAACAATAAATTTAAATAACCCTGATCCAAAATGTGATCTTGACTATACACCAAATATAGCTCGAGAAAAAAAAGTACAAATTGTTATGAATAACTCATTTGGATTTGGCGGAACTAATTCATCATTAATATTTAAAAGT
>VMBT01001950.1_pt1 | contig 10579 bp, 9 predicted proteins | sample 4404301 | NCBI WGS metagenome assembly VMBT01 (sample SAMN12238535, study PRJNA552566) | marine metagenome | isolation source: Coastal seawater | place: USA: coastal Georgia, Sapelo Island | collected 2008-08/2009-08
AACTCGGCATAGATGCAAGGGTGGTCGGACAGGAAGCCTTCGTATCTTTCATTCTTATCGCTCTGATTTTTTGGCGAGCGTGAACATCGCAACTACGGCTCTGTGATCCGAGGGATAGGGAGAAACAACTATGTCTGCATTTTCTTTTTTCTCACCAATGATCTTGGCCTCGGTCACTTGGACGCCCTCGCCTCTGAAGTACACATAATCAATCCGCATGTGGTGGTGATCCGGGTGATCGGGCGCATGGACGGGCGACCAGGTGAGGCCAGGCTTGGCGACCTCGTCGGGATGAACCGTGCGATATGAATCGGTAAAGCCAGCCTCGGCCATCCTCAGAGAAGTAGGGAATGCCACTTTCATAGGGTGATGCCCCGCCTGGGTCGCGGCTTCCGTCCAGTCCAGGTGCGATGGTTCATTGAAATCACCCACGACAAAAATAGGGTCCTCGGAATCCACGAAACTTTTCATGAGCTTGAGCAAGCGGTCGATGTATTTGCCTCGTGCTTTTTTTGCCCCGGCAATCGCCTCTTCTTCGGTATCAATTTTGGGATAGGTTCGGTAGCCACCTTTGAGGCCCATTAATTGGTAAGCCTGATTGGGTGGGTTGGGAAGGTGAGCGTTAAAGGCATAGGCATGTTGCCCTGAAGGTAGTTTTACTTTGATGCCATCCCACGGCCTTTTGCCCATCCCCTTGACATGCTCGACGATTTCATAACGCGTGAGGAAGGGCCCACTATGATTCCAACCCAGCAGCTTCGCCAACTCAGGTACATTTGCTCCGATCTCCTGCAGACCCACGATATCTGCCTTCGCCAACTCGATCATCTTGGCGGATTGTGACAAGGGTTGCCCCTGGTAAGTACCCCCACGACAGGCATTGTAGGTCATCACCCGAACGGTGCTTTCTTGAACCGGCTTGTCCTCTGCTTTCAGCCCAGTGGTAAAGCTAGCCGCTAGTCCGAGTAGTAAGAATCTTGGAATGCTCATACAAAAACTTCTTTCTGGTTTCCTTTTATTTCCGGTCCCATGCGTTGGCTGCCCGGGGTTCATAAGATGGGTGGGCATCCTTGTTAGGCAGAGAGTCGACCACGATCTGAAATTTATTTAAGGCCTTTTGGTGCAGAGCCAGCTCGCTGCCTATCAGGTTGGTCTCCTCCCAAGGATCAGTTTTTAAGTCATGCAGACGAATGATCTTTTTTTCATTCGATACCCAGACCTTGAAACGTTTATCCCGAATCACCCGGGTAGAAAATTTCTTCGTTGGCCGGATGCCATCTTTGGTTAACTTCGCGGACCCGTAACCCAGAGCCATGATCCACTTGCGATCCGTATCCTTGGCGTTACCAAGCAGGTAAGGTGCAATCGAAGACCCATCCGCAACGAAGTCCTTGGGCAGTTCACCCCCGCCCAGTTCCACAAAAGTGGGCAACATGTCGGAAAAATCAGTGAGGGCATCGCTCTCCACTCCGGCAGGGACAAGACCGGGGCAATTCACAATAAAGGGAGCACATACACCGGCTTCGAGTTCTGTTCCCTTGGACCCGACCACCTCCCGGCCGTTGCGCCTGCCAATGACACCACGGGGAGGAGCCGCAGAGCCATTATCTGTCGTAAAGATGACAATCGTACGGTCACGGATACCAAGGTCATTGATTTCTTTGACTAATTGACCGACCATTTTATCGATGTATCGAACCATCGCTTTGTGCCGATCGAGGACACTTTTTGCATCAGGTTCATCCGGGGTATGAGCGACAGGGGTATGCGGTTGGGCCATCGGAAAGTACATACACATGGGTTGCTCTTTGTTTTTTCGCATAAACTGAATCAGGTGGTCGGTGTATAGATCGGGACCATACTTGCCCTTGTAGGTCTTGGATCCTTCTTTGGTATGAATGTACGGGTCCCAATAGCGCCTTGTGGATTTCTTCGCATGCTCTTCGTCTGGGGATGACTCCGCACCCGTCCACATCGCCCAGTCATCAAAGCCGTGCTTTTTCATTGCCTGCGGCTCGATCCGGAAATCGTTGATCTGCCACTTTCCGGCTGCGGCGGTGGCATAGCCCAAGTCTTTCATGAGCCGGGCAAAGGTGGTGTTCTCCTTTTTCTTCCAGTCAAAGTAACCCACGCCCCAGCGTGGCACATCCCAGTGGTTGGCCCAACCGGTGCGCCATGGATACTTACCCGTCAGCAAAGTCGTGCGCGAGGGAGTGCATGCCGGCATCGAATACGCGTTGTTGAACTTGATCCCACCGGCGGCGAGAGCGTCGATATTCGGGGTCTCAATATCCTCGGCTCCATAACAACTAATCCACTCCTTACCCAAATCATCGGCCATGATGTAGAGGATATTTGGCTTCGTCTTGGTGGTTTCCGCAATCGCGAATAGAGAGCCAACACATAAAAAGTAGGCAGAGAGGAAGGTACGAATAGTCATCTTGGTTATTAGGGCGTTTTGCATGGTAGGTTTTTATTTTGAAGGCTGGTATAAATTTTGGGGCTAATACCGCGATACCGATTCCGGTGGGGCAGGTCCGTTGGATTTGATTCGATGGTAAAGGCTCTTCATGCGGTCAATGATTTCCTTGCTTTGGACCAGTTTTGCCCCTTTGATCTCACGCTCCTTGGGTAATTGACGTGCATCAATAAGTTGTTCGCTCTTGATGAGATAGCGCCACTCACCATCGAAGATCGATTCGCCCTGGGGCAGTCCCTGGTGGACCCATCGCCGCACTGGACCTTTCTTGCCATGGATTTGATTTACAATACTGCGCCCATCGGTCTCGACTTTGTGTTTTGTGGCGGTGAGCTCGCAAAAGGTCTCAAAGAGGTCCACTACATCAACCAATTCCTGATTGACGCCTCCGGCAGGAATCGATTTTGGACCCCAGACGATAAACGGCACATGAGATCCTGCATCATTCAAGTCAGACTTTGCACCATCGACATTACCTTTAAGGGTATGACGGGTGTGCTTGTTCTCTCCCGGCTGTCCATAGCGGGGATTCTTATAAAGGGAGCCGTTACGATAGCTCACTTGCAGGCCATTGTCGCCCATGAAGAAGACATAGGTGTTGTCCTTGATGCCAAGTTCATTGACGCTCTTGAGGATTCTGCCGACAAGGGTATCCATGTATTCGATCATGTTACCCATCGTAGCTTCGCGATTCAGTAAACGGTCCTGCGGTGTCTGGACTAATGGCCAGTGGGGCAGTAGCTCATTGTGGACAATGAAGAAAGGCTTTTTGACTTGGGTCGCCTCAGTCATCTTCTCAATCACATAATCGGCCAGCACATCCGGGCCGAATCGTTTCTCCAATCCATCCATCACTTTTCCATCGCGATTGAATGTAGGATTCCAGTGCCGTCCGGTCTTTTTGCCGTTCCGCCAAATCTGCCAGATGCACCATGAGTCAAAACCGGCGTCCCGGATATGATTCGGCCAATGCTCCAGAGTTGCCAACTGCCACTTGCCGGTTACTGCGGTCATGTAGCCATTCTTTTGGATCTGCTGCCCAAAGGTTGGCATCTTCCTGAAGTCAACCTTCTGTTTTGTTCCCTTGTGAACCGGCAGGATATCAGTGTGCTTATGCCGAAAGGTGTAGGTTCCGGTATGCAGACTGACCCGGGACGGGGTACAAATAGAGCTGGTATACATGCTTTGGAACCGGAGTCCGTCCTTTGCCATTTGATCCAGATGCGGCGTTTTGAAATCCAAACCACCATAGGCCCCAAGTCCTTCGTAACCGATATCGTCAGCGAAAATGAGCACGACATTGGGTTTGTCAGGTGTGGCCGCCCCCGAAAACCGGGCCAAGAATATCAGTAAAAAAGAAAATATAGTGATTCGGTTCACAACCTTATTCTTAATTCTAAAGCTTCTGTTTATCAGCAAGCAGTCTTGCCTTGAGCTTGGTGTAATCCACATCCTGCACAACGATGCCTTCATCCATGGACATGACGGCGGCGGTGCCGGCACTTTGCCCAAGAATCATGAAGACCGGTTCCATGCGGATTGAGCCGTAGGCGACATGTGAAGCCGATAGACATAGGGGTACAAGCAGGTTGCTGCATTCGTCTTTCTTTGGGACGATCGAGCGATACGAAACGGGATAAGGCTTCACATGGTGTCCAAAACCGCCCTCGTTGCGAACCGTGGTTACACCATTTTCCTGAACAACGACGCGTTGGCAGAAATGAGAGTCCATCGCATAGGAGGCAATACCCACCGAGTCCTTGACCATGCGCTTGTTTTCGCAATTGGCTTGAACCATCACGTAATCTGAGACCATGCGCCGTCCCTCCCGCACATAGAGGTGATGCGGCCAATGACCGCTACCCTTGAATTCACGCGGGGGAAGCCCCCATGCATTCACCCGAGCCTGCAATTCCTTTGGAACCTGCTTGTCGTTGGCCAGGAAGTACATCAGACCCTGCTGGTAGTTGACATGGTCCTGAAAGATTTTTTCTCGTAGTTCATACAATTCGCCTAAGGGAATCGGCAGGCCACGGCGCGGCGGAGGCAGGGTAGAAAAATTCTCTGGCGAATAGGTGCCATCGGGCCAACGATGACATCCGCCCACATAATCGCTGGAGAAACTCCCGGCGTTATTGCTGTCCCCATTTTTCATCTGCACAGGGCCGTCAGTCATTGGTCTTGTTGTGTAATTCAGGGTCCACCTGGGCCGCGGGTCAAAGTTTAGGAACCGTGCCAGCAGAGCGTAGCGATCCGCATCATATCCATCAGGTTTTGGAAAAGCGATCTTGTCGCGTGCTTTGGTTAAATGCATTCGGAAATTGTAGGCTTGGATGCGATAATCACCATCGCCCGGTTTGCCATACGGTTCTGATGAGATCTCCGGAAGCAGCCCCGATGACGGATCACCTGGCTTGATGTAGGGACTGATGGGCAATCCACAGAACTGGTAAACACCCTCCCATGATACCTTCTGCCATTGCCCAGCCAGTGATTCATTGTAAGCACTTCGCGGTTCGCGACCCACGGTATAAGAGACATTGGCGGCAGCCAGGAGATCGCCCTCGTAGGTTCCGTCCACGAACACCTTTGCCGTGATAGCCTCACCCGTCTCAAGAGTGATCGAGACCAGCTTGCCGTCTTCCGTCTCGACCGCCGTGAGGAAGCGATCTAGGAGGACCACAACGCCGGCCTCGGATAGCATCTTCAGAAATGTCCTTTCAGCCACTGAGGGGGTCAAGGGCCGGGCCTGGTCGAAAAACTCTTTGGCAATTCCCCCGATCGTATGCCTGGCACCCCAATCAACCGCCGTCAGACCACCGGTGGTCAGCCCACCTACAAACCCGTTGTTCGAGACCAGGATAGCCCGTTTTCCCATGCGTGCCGCCTGAAGCGTCGCAGCAAAACTGGCCGGCGTGCCGCCGTAGGCGACGAGATCGCATTCGATTTGCTTGGGCTTCCCGGGTTCGACCTGTTGATAGTAAAAGAGACCGTCTGCATAAGTCACAGTGCACAGACTACAGATCATTAATCCTGCCAATAGGGTAAGTTTTCCATACTTCATATATCCTATGTAATGATTCTATTTGAGATTTTAGTGAGTTTCATTGTTAGGCATAAAACCAACCAAAGATCCCCAAAAATGGAAACACGCATATTGCGATCTATTTCTGTTTGTTTGCGACAGACTTATATGATTGAAGGGAGAGCAAAAGACCAAAATTGCTATCTTCTCAAACCAGCTCAATCCCAGAACCAATTAAGGAAACCGGATGGAGCAAATTGGGTCAGGACAGTAGATACAACGCAAGATACTCCGAAGGCAGCCAGTTTATCCAGCCATGGCTTCAGCGGCTTGATTAGATAAAAGAGAATCCAAAGCGGCCCAAAGAGAATTAAAGGGAAAAAAAGGGAAATGGTGAAAGGATAGCTTACCAATGTATCGTGCAGCAATAAAGCATCCGGAAAGCCGTCGGTTCCAATAGGTGGCCAATCTCCCAAGGATAGATACATATGCAAAGCCAGGGAATAAAAAGCGGCAAGGTTGATCAAGCCAGGCAAAAGGAGAAATAGTCTGGTCGACTTGGACTGCCTGTACCTGTGTATCCCATTTTCCTGCTTTTGTAAAAGCCATCCAGCTGACCAAATCAAGCAAACCATTCCTGAAAATAGGATCCAAATTATTGGGGATGAATAAAAGTGCATCACTTAGACAACCATTGGGCTAAGCCCGTGGTAAAAGAGACAAAATTTTCACGCCTAATTCCACAAAAGCAGTCAGCTCATCCGCAGGTACCCGCTGATTGGTAAAACGCCTAAGAATAAATTGGTTTTCTCTTCCCTCCAAGCTAACCCCCGGATTGGTTTCCAATACATCGAGCAACTCATTGCTAAAAAGTTCGCGGACCACTTGCTCGTTCCCTCCTTCTTTGAATGCACTGGAACTAGCTTCCTCGTAACGAGAAAACTCGTTGCCCTGGTCATCCTCATCGAAAGCACGCAATAAATACTGTTTGGAAAACTGGGGGTGAGAATCAAAGTTGATGTCACGATACCCAACCATGGAGCTTAGTGAGTCGATCAACCAACCAGAGGGCATTAGGGCAAAGGGAGGCAAACGAAGGGAATTTGACTGTATGGTAAGAAGCGTGGTCTCTTTGGTTTTTGACTTCGTTGTCCCCCGGTGAAAATTATAATCGGCGAGCGTAAACCGGACCCCATTGACATCCCCCACCAGCACTGTCTTAGGCCAACTGCTCCCATCCGTAAACAGCCTTGACTGACCGATACTATCTTTGAGTACTTTTTTATCAGACTTGGTCGCCTCCCGTAAATTCAGTGATGCACCGGCATTTCTCATTTCCTTGGCCCGCTTCCTCCCCTTGATTACAGACCAAATAATTGAACCAACGATCAATATGGGAATGATCCAGACAATCTCATATTGGAACAGGTTCATGTCCCAAGGTAGCTTTACCTATCTTTCCTAGGCAACTCTTTTCCCGAAGTACGGGAGTAAGTGGAGTTTGTTTACTTTTTTTGAATTAAAAGAAAAATTAGCCGTACAGGGGACCGTAAGCCTGGCAGGCCCGAAAGTCGGCCCCCTCCAAGTCTGCAGTTCCAAAGGCACGCCAGCTGCTGGGGCGAAATACCCGCTCCTCTTCAACATTGTGCATATAGACGGGGATGCGGAGCATCGAAGCCAGGGTCAGGTAGAGGTGGCCCACATGACCGGCAGTCATCACGCAATGGTTCGCCCCCCAGTTGTTCATCACCTCATAGGTCGACCGAAAAGCACCCTGCCCGGTCAGGCGTGGAGCGAACCAGGTGGTCGGCCAGGTGGGGTTGGTTCGCTGATCCAGGGCATCGTGAACCGGGTCGGGAAGATCGATGGTATCTCCCTCGGCAACCTGAAGACAGGGACCTAGACCATCTGCTAAGTTCAAGCGAATCATCGTAGCAGGCATACCCCCCTTGGTTCGGTAACGGGTACTCATGCCTCCACCAGGAAAATACTCGGTGATCGAGGGGTGCCAGCTGGTGTTTTGCAAACTCGCTTCCATCTCCTGATCGGTAATGTCCCAGAAGGGCTTCATCGTTGGGTTGCCCGTGGCATCCTTTTGATCCCCCGTACCATCGAGGGCAGCAGGACCAGAATTGATCAGGTGCAAAAGTCCATCCTTGGCCTCACCTTGGAGTTGGTACCCATCTGCCACCCGGGCCACCGCATCCGGACTCCAATAGGTCCGCAGATCGGCAAAGATCTGAGCACTATGGGTAAGCAAATATCCGAAAAGCATACCTGCGGCATTGAGGGCATCATTCTCGGTCGCCAAAATGTAAGGGGCACGCTTGCCATTCCAATCGAAGGAGGAATTGAGGATGGCTTCCATAAAATCTCCATTGGGGAAATGATCTGTCCATTGGCGCTGTCCCTGAAACCCGGCAGCAATCGCATGGTGCCCAAGAGCCTGTTCGCCATGGCCTGATTCCGCGAGCTTGGGGTTGCCCACCATCAGGTCGCGGGCGATCAGGGCCATTTTCACGGAGTCTTCCCACTCCTGGTCCAACTGCTCACGCGGCCTTTGGGTATCTGCTGAATTGTAGTCCTCCCCTTCCCTGCAGTTCTCCTTCACCCAGGCAAGGGCCCGCTCGTACTCTTCGGGATCATAAATTCCTTTTTCCATCCGCCCGACAAACTCAGTCATATCGATCGCTTCCACCCGCATACCCAGTGATTTCTCCCAAAAAGAGGAGTCCACCACCGATCCGGCGATGCCCATAGAAGTTCCCCCCATCGAGAGGTAGGCTTTTCCTCGCATGCAAGCAACCGCCAGTCCCGCCTTGGCAAAGTTCAAAAGTTTCTCACGCACATCTACAGGAACGGACTCATCCCCCGCTTCCTGAACATCCTGCCCATAAATCCCAAAGGCAGGGATTCCCTTCTGGGTATGCCCGGCAAGGACGGCGGCGAGATACACTGCCCCCGGACGCTCGGTGCCATTGAAGCCCCAGACTGCTTTGGGCCGGGTCTTGTCCATATCCATGGTTTCCGAACCATAACACCAGCAGGGAGTCACGGTCACGCTTACCCCTACCCCTTCGCGTTGAAACTTCTTCTCACAGGCAGCGGCTTCCCGAACCCCGCCAATGGTGGAATCGGCAATCACACACTCAACAGAGGAACCATCGGGTTGGCGAAGCTCGGATGTATAGAGCGAGGCCAGTCGATTGGCCATGTCCATGGTTTGCGTTTCTAGGGATTCGCGCACCCCGCCTAATCGACCATCAATGGTCGGGCGGATACCGATCTTAGGATAAGTAAATTGTTTGTCCATTAGCACCGCATACTCCACCCACGAACGGAGGAAGGAACAAGCCTATTTTTTCTTCATCTTGGAAAGTGTTTTCTCACAGGTAGTCACCCAGTTTGCATTTCCGGATATATGCACATTCGATCTACCAAGCTCTAAGGAAAGATATGGGTGTAAGACATTTTTATTATAATTGAGAACCCGGAATGGAGTTTAGTGCTTTGCTGACAATGAGTGACCATTCAAGTAAGCAAAGTTTTCTTTTCTTGCCTCGATTGACTCACCACCCGCATGATAAGCGGATGGACAATGAATTGATTATCTTATCAGGAGTGATAGTTTTGGTAGTGCTACTCTTCGTCTCGGCAAACAAGTGGCAGAAAGCCGAAAAAAAGTTAAAGGAAGCCGAAAAAAAATTGGAGGAATACAAAGAGGCTAATTCTCCTGACTCATCCTCGTAAATTTCTGTCTCTAAACAAACAGCACTGATCTACGGATTTATTACTGTACCCCTAGATCCTAGGATCAGTAGTTTGTTCATTAGCACCTCATACCCCACCCACGATCGGGGGTGGAAACAAGCCTATCTTTATCTAATTTGAGAAGTATTGTAATGTACAGAGTTGTGCAGAATGTTTCCCCTTACTGGGAGAGTCCTTGGAGACGCTTTTTAATTTCCTGAACCAATTTTTGGATAATTGGGTCAAGTTTCTCAATGGTCGTATTCTCTAAGGCTAGGGATAAAAATTTGCGGGCTTCCTTGCCCTTGCCGTCATGGGCTTCGATCAACGCACGGTAAAATCGGTATTCTCTCACTTTTTTGCTGTAAGCAGGGTTTCTTCTCTCCTCTGGGTAGGTTTCATGTATTTCGGCAAAACGGGTCGCCTTCTTTAACAATTTCTTATTTTGGCTGCGGGAAGTGGAAATGTTTCCTGCCCTTAGGGAGGCCATCGAATAAGCAACCTGTTCACTCCAATCCTGTGGTTCGGCAGGAAGGCGGAGCAAATGGAAAAAATCATCCACCTTGGTAGAAAAACCGGGTTTGAGGAACTGAGCGAAGAAATCTGCCTTTTCCTTTTCAAGGCCCGGGTTCAATAGGTGAGGCAAAGCCGCATTGGCCAATTGAGAACGCCTTTCTTGATCGCTTACAGTGATGGAACTTCGGGGGTGTTGTTGCTCGATTTCTTCTCTTAATTCCTTGGACTGAGCGGAAGCGCTGGGGAGATCGCAATAAGCGTGGACCAGGGCATTCAGATATTCGGGATAACTGGCTTCTGCTTTTTGAAAGAGGGGCAACCAAACCTTGAGTGCTTCACTCCACTCAGGTCCGCTATTGGGTTTCTTCTGATCTTTGTTTTTTTCACGAATCTCATCTTTCTTCCGGTTGATTTGATCGAGAGCGTCCTTATCGGACTGGTACTCTTTTCTAGCCTGATCGAGTAGTTCTATGCTCCCCTTAGTACCCCGATCATTTGCGAATGCATAGCTAAAAAAGAACCAGGATACTAAAACAGTAAACACAGAATTCTTGATGACTTTACTCACGGTCTATGAATCTTGTTAGGGTTGATAACAAGCTGAAGAATCGTGCTATTTTTTCTTCATCGAGGAGAGCAATTTTTTACACTCAGCCGACCATCCATCATCACCCGTAACGGTGGCGTTCCATGTATCCTCTCCATCCGATAAAAGGTAGAAAATAGTAAAGTTCACGGAGGATAGGATTTCTGAGGTCAAAGTGAAGCGGACGAATTTTCCAGAAAAGCTACCACCCTTGAAATCTTCC
>VMBT01001953.1_pt1 | contig 10571 bp, 7 predicted proteins | sample 4404301 | NCBI WGS metagenome assembly VMBT01 (sample SAMN12238535, study PRJNA552566) | marine metagenome | isolation source: Coastal seawater | place: USA: coastal Georgia, Sapelo Island | collected 2008-08/2009-08
TTATTGCTGATCCTGTTTCAACTTGTGTCCATGAAATTTTAGAATTTTTACCTTTACATAAACCTCTTTTGGTTACAAAATTATAAATTCCTCCTTTACCGTCTTTATCACCTGGATACCAGTTTTGAACTGTCGAATATTTTATTTCTGCATCATCTAGTGCAATTAATTCTACATTTGCAGCATGCAATTGATTTTCATCTCTCATTGGAGCTGTACATCCCTCCAGATAACTAACGTAACTTCCTTTGTCAGCAATAATTAAAGTTCTTTCAAATTGTCCTGTTTCAGATGCATTTATTCTAAAATAAGTTGAAAGTTCCATTGGGCATTTAACACCCTCAGGAATATATACAAATGAACCATCTGTAAAAACTGCAGAATTTAAAGTTGCAAAAAAATGATCAGTTGTTGGAATAACAGTTCCTAAATATTTTTTTACTAATTCTGGATGTTTTTGAATTGCTTCTGACATTGAGCAGAAAATAATTCCTTGTTTTGTTAATTCTTCTTTAAATGTTGTGGCTACAGAAACAGAGTCAAATACAGCATCCACTGCTATACCATTTAATCTTGCTTGTTCTTGTAGAGGTATGCCTAATTTTTTGTATGTTTCTAAAAGTTTAGGATCTAGCTCATCTAAACTTTTTGGTTTATCTTTCATGCTTTTTGGTGCTGAATAATAATAAAGGTCTTGATAATCAATTTTTGGATATTTTGGTTTTTGCCAATTTGGTTCTTTTAATTGTTTAAAACGTTCAAAAGCTTTTAATCTAAAATTTAACATCCACTCAGGTTCTTTTTTGATTTTTGAAATAAATTTTATTACCTCTTCACTCAACCCTTTTGGTGCTCGAATGTTTTCAATATCGGTTGAAAAACCATATTTGTAATCTTTTAAATTTTCTATTTCTTTTTGTCTGCTATCCATTTCAAGCTCTTGTTTCATTGTTATTTTTTATTAAGTCTTGCAAACTTTTGTTCTCAAAAAATGTATTTATATGTATCTCTAATTCATCCCAAAGATTATGTGTTATGCATTTTGTAGCTTTACCATTACATCCTCTTTTTGATTCTTTTTTACACTGAACAGTTTTTACTTTTTCATCAACAGCGTTGAATATATTAGTCAATTTAATATCATTTGGATTTTTATTAAGAACATATCCTCCTTGAGTTCCTCTAATACTTTTAACAATTTCGTTTTTTTTTAATTTAGAAAAAATTTGCTCTAGGTAATCTAAAGATATACCTTGTCTCAATGATATATCTCTTAGTGATACTGGATTGATATTATCAAACCTAGCTAAATCAACTAATGCCATTACAGCATATCTACCTTTTGATGTAAGTTTCATTTTTTACCCTTAAATTGTGGGTTTTTATACATACTTGACTAAAATGGTCAAGTTTAGAGTATAAAAAAAAACTAACATATTGTCGCTGACTTATGATAAACGTACATTTTTTTTGAGAATAATAATCAATATCGCTTATGGATAACAAAATTTTAGAAATATTTATACCTGGTCCTGCAGGAAGACTTGAGGCTAAATATTATAAAAGTAAAAAAAATACTTCTCCAATTGCTTTAGTATTACAGCCCCATCCTCAATATGGAGGAACTATGAATAATAAAGTAGTAGTAGATACTTTTCATACATTTATGGATAATGATTTTTCGGTTTGCAGAGTAAATTTCAGAGGTGTTGGTAAAAGCGATGGAGAATTTGATAATGGTCAAGGCGAACTTGCTGATGCAGCAGCGGCTTTAGATTGGTTAGAAAGAGAAAATTTTGACAATTCACAATGTTGGGTTTCAGGATTTTCATTTGGATCTTTGATTGCAATGCAATTATTAATGAGAAGACCAGAAATAAACAGATTTATAGCTATTTCACCTCAACCAAATGTTTATGATTTTTCTTTTTTATCTCCATGTCCAACTTCAGGCTTAGTTGTTTATGGTAAAAAAGATGAATTAGTACCAGTAGAATACATTACAGAGTTAGATAAAAGATTAAGTGCTCAAAAAGGAATTAAAGTAGAATTTAATGCAATATCAGAGGCTAATCATTTCTTTTCAAAAACAAGTGATGCTTTAGTTAAACATCTTGATAAATATATAAAAAAAGAAACAGCACTTTATTAAAAATTTTCTGCTAGTTTTCCACCCACTGTAAATTCTTTACATCCAGTTGTTGTGCTAAAAGAAATTGGTAAATTTAAAAAAGACCTTATAGCTAAAAATGCAAATGCTTGGGATTCAATATAATCACCATTTAAATTATAATTATCTATAATTTCCAAAGTAATATTATTTTCATTTGATATGTAATTTTTTATACGATTAATTAAATTACTATTTTTTCTACCACCACCACAGAGTAAAAATGTAATACTATTGTTTTGACTAATATGTTTTAATCCTTCTGCAATCAAATATGCTGTAAAATCTGTTATAGTAGCACAACCATCTTCTAAAGATAAACCTCTTGCAAAAGATACATCAAAATTTTTAATATCCAATGACTGGGAGTAAGAATTTATTTTAAAATTATCTATTGCTTGATTTAAAATTAATTGATCAACTTTCCCTGCTTTAGATAGTTCACCATTTTTATCAAATTTTTTATTAGAATTATTTCTTACCCATTCATCAATTAAACAATTACCAGGGCCTATATCAAAAGCAGAAAGGTTATTTTGAAAATTATCCGAGTCATTAATAACTTTTGTAACATTTGCGATACCACCAATATTCAAGAAACCTATTGGAAATTTAATATTAAAATTTTGATTAATTTTTTTTGATAAAATATGATGAAAAATTGGTGTTAAAGGTGCACCTTGACCATTATTTTGAATATCCGCTTGTCTAAAATCATATATGACTTTTTTTTTGACCATTTGAGATAACAATTTCCCATCTCCTAATTGATTGGTAATTTTCTCATTTGGGTTATGAAAAATTGTTTGACCATGAAAACCTATCAAATCAATGGGATCTCTATATTTTTTTAATGATTGATTAACTGCATCGGCATGAAAAAGAGTTAAATTACGCTCTAATTCTCTTAATTTTTCTGAATTTTGTAAAAGATCTTTCTTTGTTAAAACTAAATCTCTTAATCGAACTAACTGATCCTGAAGATTTTTATCATACTCATAATAATCATCTAAAATGTTTGAAAATTCATCGTATCCATCTGAACTAATTATAGATAAATCAATACCATCCATAGATGTTCCGCTCATTAGTCCAATTGCAGTATATAATTTTTTTTTCATTGATATGTTTTTTAAAAAAAATTTGTATATTGTAACTATAAACTTATGAATAAATTTTTAAAAGAATTTAAAGATAGAGGTTTTTTCTATCAATGCACAAGTGAAGATGAACTATCTAAACAATTAGATGAAGAAAAGATAAAAGGTTACATAGGTTTTGATTGTACAGCTGAAAGCTTACATGTGGGTAGCTTACTGCAAATAATGTGTTTACGACTACTTCAAAAAAATGGACATCGACCAATAGTTTTACTTGGTGGAGGAACTACAAGAATTGGGGATCCATCTGGTAAAGATAAAACTAGAAAAATATTAAGTGAAGATGAGATTGAAAAAAATATTAAAAATATCAAAAATATTTTAAAAAAATTTTTAGATAATGATGATCCAAATACAAAGCCAATATTTGTAAACAATTATACTTGGCTTAAAGATTTAAATTATATTTCATTTTTGAGAGATATCGGAAAACATTTCACTATAAATAGAATGCTAACATTTGATAGTGTAAAACTCAGATTAGATAGAGAACAATCTCTAAGCTATATGGAGTTTAATTATATGATTTTACAAGCATATGATTTTCTTGAATTAAATAAGAAAGAAAATTGTGTCTTACAAATCGGAGGTTCAGATCAATGGGGAAACATTGTTAATGGTGTTGAGCTAATTAAAAGATATTCTAATAATCAAACCTTTGGTTTAACAACTCCATTAATTACACTAGCAACTGGTGCTAAAATGGGAAAAACTGAAAGTGGGGCTATTTGGTTAGATGAAAAATACTTATCAGCTTATGATTATTGGCAATTTTGGAGAAACGTAGATGATAGAGATGTAATTAAATTTTTAAAAATGTTTACTGAAATTGAAATTAAGGAAATAGAAACAATTAAAGATAAAGATATAAATGAATTAAAAATACTACTTGCTAATAAAACCACAGAAATGTTACATGGAAAGGAAGCAGCTAAAAATTCTGAGCAAGCAGCAAAAGAAGCTTTCTCCGGAAACACTCTGGGTTCGAACTTACCTAAAGTTAATATTCAATCAAATAAAATAGAAGAAAAAATAAATATAGTAGACCTTGTTTTATTATCTAAACTAGAAAACTCGAAAAGCGAAATCAGAAGACTTATAAAAGGTAATGCAGTAAAAATTAATGACGATGTTATTTCAGATGAAAAATTTGAAGTTAATAAAAATTTATTTAAAGATAATTATCTTAAACTTTCCCTTGGAAAAAAAAGACATATTAAAATAGAATTAAATTAATTTTTTTTAATTTTCTCTAAAGTTCTAGTAATAAACCTGGGTGTTAAAGTTTTTATAGGATTTACAGTAGTTTCTAAATCTTTAGGGGGACCTTTAATTTTAAAGCTGACTCCAAAAACACCATCGCCCACTTTCTTTCCAATCAATAGATCTCCAAGTAAAGGTATTGAAGCAATAGATCTATTAATTGTTGTCGCTGGAACCAAGGTTCCTCTTAAACTAATTAATTTATCCTCCTCAATGTATCCTTCCAATAAAATAGATATTGCTGGACCAATTGCATATAATTCTTGAATTTTCATTAGTTTATCTTGACTAGTAAAATTCATTTCAAAATCTGTAAATCTAATCCCCTCTCCTGTAAGTAAGTCTGCTATTCCTTGAAGAGATGCAAGAGCCAACAACTTGGCTAGCGCTGGAATTTCTTTAACTTTAAAATTATCAATTACTAATTTAGAAGTTGAAACTCCATCTTTTTTCAAAGAGTAAAAGTCTAAATATCCTTCTCTATCATCTTTAAATCCTTTAATGAATTTATATCTATCTACTAGGGGTTTTGCCTTAGATGAGAAAAGAGTGGTAATTTTTTCACCTTGATTATTTGTTTTAATTGTAAATTTTATATTTTGTGAATTGTTATAAAAAGCTAAAATATCTGCTTCTTCTACTTTGTTATTAATAATATTTATCTTTCCTTTTAAATCCTTAACAAAGTATACTGTATCAAAGTAAACTTCCTCAAAACTTAGTTCTATACCTAAATTATTTTCAAAAAGATTGTTTTCTTTTTTATCATTGGCATCTAGTAAATTCGAAATTAAAGAATTTGCATTAAATGAAGTGCCATCAATTAAATATTTTTGGCCTTCTACTTTTTTTATATTGTAATTATTTTTTTTATTTTCTGTATCTAAATAATTAAAATTTGCCTGATCAATTTTTATTATTTGATTAGAATCGTTAAGAAATAAATTCTTAATTTTAATGTTATTATTTTTTTCACTAATAATAAAACTATTTATATTAAGATTTTTATTATTTTTTATTTCTCCATTAATTTGAAGATTCATTTTACTTTTATCTTTTTTTTTATAATTAATATTATCAATTTTAAATTTTGTATTTTTTACATTTAAATTAGTATTAAAACTTATTTTATTTTCATTTTTCTCAATAGAATAATCAATTTCTTCAAAATCTTTATCGATTTTAAATTTTCCAGAACCTGAAAAAGTTAGATTATTATTTTTAAAATTAATTTTTAATTTTTGATTATTAAAATTTATATTTTCATTAGTTTGAGGGAAGAAAATTTTTAAAAAGGCTTGCTGCTCTAAAACTATATTTTTTAAAAATAATTCTGAATCTATACTTAAATCCTTATCTTTTTTATTTATAAAATATTTAATTTCATCTACTTCTCCAGTATTTAACTGAATTTGTCCCTCACCGTTAATTGATAAATTTTTGTCCTTATAATTTAAATTTAATTTATGATTATCTAGTAAAATTAGATCATCAACTTCTGGAAAATATTTATTAATTATTTTTAAATTTTTATATTTTAGCTGAGTAATATTTATATCAGAATTTAAAATAATATTTTTAACTTTGAATTTTTCATCTATTTCCAAAGAAAATTCATTATTTGTTTTAAATTTAGCATCATCAACAATTATATTTTCAAAACTTAAATTTAATAATTTTAATATATTTGAATTTAAACTTGATTGATCGTTTTCAACAATAGCATCAATTAAAAAGCTATTTTTTTTCTTTTTTACGTTAAGTTTTTTTGAAATAAAATTTACTTCTTCTGTTTTAAAATTTATTTCATCAAAATGATAATTATCTTTTTGAAAATTGAAATTAAAATTTATATTTTTAAAATTAGCCTTTTCTAAAAAATTAATACTTGCATCTTTTATCAAACCTTCAATGATATAATCATTTTTAAGTTTACCATTTTCATCAATGTTCAAACTCAGATCTATAATTACATGACCTTTTTTTACAATTTTTTCTAATATAAATAATTCAGGTTTGTTGGTTGTTGTACGAATAAATTTAATTAAATCATTTAATAATATAGACTTAGTTTTTACCTCTATATTTGATGATGAAATCTTATTTTTAATTAAAGAACTGAGCGAAACTTGCGTTTTAATGCTTTCTAATGCTAAAGGTCTTTTTGCAAAATATACTGTGGTACCAACTGTTTTTGCATAAATTTTTAGTTTAAAAGGATCTAGAGTTAATTTAATTTTTTTTAAATCTATATCTATCTTTTTATTTATTAGTAAAATTCTTTTTTTAATTTGATCATTAAATTTATCTGTCTCTATACCAACAGTACTAAGGTAAACTGTCAAAATAACTAACACTGACAGAAGTAGTATAAAATATTTTAAAATATTATTTTTCATTTAATTTATAAAGCGATTGTTCTAAAAATTCATCAATATCACCATCTAATACTTTATCAGGACTAGTGCTTTCAAAATTAGTTCTATTATCTTTTACAAGTCTGTAAGGTTGAAGAACATAAGATCTAATTTGATGCCCCCACCCTATTTCAGATTTAGAACTTTCAACATTTTGATTTTCTTCCTCTCTTTTTTTAATTTCATAATCATATAATCTTGCTTTCAACATATTCATGCATGTTTCTTTATTTTTATGTTGTGATCTTTCATTTTGACATTGAACAACAATTTTTGACGGAATGTGAGTTATTCTAACTGCACTGTCAGTAGTGTTAACATGCTGGCCACCTGCTCCACTGGAACGATAAGTATCTATTCTTAAATCTTTTTCTAAAATTTCTATATTTATATTTTCATCTACAACTGGATAAATCCAAACACTTGCAAAACTTGTGTGTCTTCTTGCTCCAGAATCAAATGGAGATATCCTAACTAATCTATGTATTCCCGACTCTTTTTTTAACCATCCAAAAACATAGTCACCATCTATTTTAATTGTTGCAGACTTTATTCCAGCCTCGTCACCTCTATGTTCGCTAATCAAACTTGATTTAAAATTTTTTTTATCAGACCATTTTAAATACATTCTTCTTAACATATCAGCCCAATCTTGACTTTCTGTGCCTCCAGCACCAGCATGTATTTCTATATAACAATTTAAAGGATCTGCTTCATTAGATAAAAAACATTTAATTTCATTTTTTTTAACTTCACTTCTTAAGTCTTTAATATTTTGGAGAACTTCTTTTTGAACTTGTAAATTCTCTTCTTCAAACGCCAGTTGATTCAAATCATCTAAATCTTTAAGTTTTTCAACATTATTATTTAAAGAATTAGTTAAATCTTCATAAAATTTCTTTTCTTTGATTACTCTTTGAGAATTATTTTTATCTTGCCAAAAATCGGCACTTAGCATTTGTGAATTTAAAGATTGCAGTTTTGAATGGATATTGTTTTTTTCAAAGATACTCCTGTATTTTTTGATTTATCTTTTCAATCTCTTCTTTTAAATTTTGATAATTATTATCCATTAGTAAAACTTTAATATATTATTTGAATCTAATCTATCTGAATTTGTATAAAGTACTTTTCCATCAACCACATTTTCTTTTTTAAAAACCTCAATAATAGTATTCTTTGAGTTAAATTTTGCTTTTTGACCTGTTAAAGGGTCAACAACCATCATCACTGTACCTTTAGCAGCCTTAAATGGTCTTGCATCATTTTTGTTAATAGAATCACTTATAAAACTTTTGAATATTGGCAAAGCCGTTTTAGATCCTGTTTCATATTTTCCTAATGGAGTTGGATTATCTGAACCAACATAAACACCAACTAGTACATTTGAGGTAAAACCTATAAACCAAGTATCTGTATTTTTATTTGTTGTTCCAGTTTTACCTGCAATATTTAAATTTAAGTCTTTTAGTTTTTTAGCTGTACCTCTTTGAACAACTCCTTCTAAAATTGATGTCATTTGAAAAGCTGTTTCTGGAGAAAAAATTTGCGTATAGTTATTTTTAATCTCTGGATAATCGTTGGTTAAATAAGAAATTTGATCACAATTAATACATTTTCTTTTATCATTATTAAAAATAGTATTTCCCTCACTGTCCTGAATTCTATCTATCAGTATTGGTTCAACAAGTTTTCCTCCATTAACAAAAACTGAATAAGCAGATGTAAGTTTTAATAAAGTTGTTTCAGCAGATCCCAAAGATATGGATAAAAGTTCTTCTGGATTATCATAAATTTTTAATGCTTTTGAAAAATCAACTATTTTCTCTACACCAAGATTTTGGGCTATTCTTACTGTCATTAAATTTCTAGATTTCTCCAAACCAACCCTTAAAGTCGAAGGCCCATAAAATTTTTTTCCATAATTTTCTGGTTTCCACATTTTTAAATCATCTCCTTGGTCTAAAACCAGTGGTGCGTCTAGAACTAATGATGTTGGTGTAAAATTGTTCTCTAAGGCTAATGCATAAACAAATGGTTTAAAAGCTGATCCAGGCTGTCTTTTAGCTTGAGTTGCTCTGTTAAATTCACTTTGTTTAAAACTAAAACCACCACTTAGTGCTAAAACTCTTCCAGTAAATGGATCCATCACAACAATTCCACCATTTACCTTTGGTAATTGTTGTAAGTTAAAAATATTTTCTTTAAGATTTTTAACATAAATAATATCACCAGGTTTTAATAATTTATTAAATTCTTTTTTTGTCCAAGAAATACTCTGATATTCAATAACACCTTCGATATTATCTTCTGTTTCTATTTCTGCTGAAAATTTATTTATCTTTTTGACTATTGCTAATTTCCAATTAATTGAATTTTCTAATTTATACTTTTCTAAATCTTTTTTCCATTCTGAATTATAAATCTTGTTAGTAAGTGGTCCTCTCCATCCCTTTCTTTTATCATATGCTATTAATCCATCTCTAAGTGATTTTGTTGCAATTGTTTGTAAATTTAAATCTATTGGAGTATTGATATTAAAACCTTGTTTGTAAACTTTATCATAGCTCAAAGTTTCAATTACGCTCTTTCTCACATCTTCAATAAAATATTGAGCATCTTCTAAATAAATTTTTTTATTTTTTTTTAAAATTATTTCCTCTTTTGTAAGTTTTTCATACCATTCTGAAGTTAAATAATTATTATCTAACAAATTTTTTAAAACTAAATTTCTTCTAAATTTTGCTATATCTGGATCTCTATAAGGATTATATCTACTAGGTGCTTTTGGCAAAGCTGCTAATAAAGCAGCTTCTGAGTAATTTAAATCTTTAATAGATTTATCAAAATATTCTAAGCTTGCAGCAGCTACTCCATATGCTCCACTTCCAAGATAAATTTGGTTTAGATAAAGTTCTAGAATTCTTTCTTTAGATAAAGCTCTCTCTATTCTAAAAGCTAGAATTGCTTCCTTAATTTTTCTATTTAAACTTACTTCATTTGTTAGTAAAAAGTTTTTTGCTACCTGTTGAGTAATTGTAGATGCTCCCTCTAACCTTTTAGATGATAAAATATTTGAAATATTATTTATTACAGCTCTAATAACACCTTTAGCATCAACACCTGGATGTTTGAAAAAATTTTTATCTTCAGCAGATAAAAATGCGTTAATTACATTTTTTGGAATTGAATTAAATGGAACAAATACTCTTTTTTCCTGTGAAAAATCTGCCACCAAATCACCATTACCAGAGTAAACTTTACTGGAAACAGGAGGTTTGTAACTTTTAAGAAATTTATAATCTGGTAAATCATTAGAATAAGTCCATAAAACACTTATTATCGAAATTGCTGATAATAGAATAAAAGAAGTAATTAAAATAAAGATATTTCTAAAAAATTTATTCATTTTAATTTCATTATATCTTGGAATTTGTTAAAGATATGGCAAGAAAATTAAACAAAATTTTAAAATTAAATTACTAATGAAATTAACATTCACAAAATTATGGAAAAAAATTTATATATTGATGCTTCGCATCCTAACGAAACTAGAGTTGT
>VMBT01001954.1_pt1 | contig 10569 bp, 7 predicted proteins | sample 4404301 | NCBI WGS metagenome assembly VMBT01 (sample SAMN12238535, study PRJNA552566) | marine metagenome | isolation source: Coastal seawater | place: USA: coastal Georgia, Sapelo Island | collected 2008-08/2009-08
TCTTCTTCAGAGATGCTGTCATCAAGGACGCGTCTTGGCTTTTTTCCCTGCTTCTCAACTACTCGAATATCTTCATCAGTGGGAGAACTTTCTACGGTGTCAGCGATCACTTCATTTACTGGACCGTCTGTAGAAAGAGAGTCTGCAGCGTTACTTTGCTCTCTTTCAATTTCCGAAATTACTTCCTGAATTTGCTTTTGGAGTCCATCGACCTGATCAGGACGGAGATTCTCCAAGTCAATTCCACGCTCCAAGAGCCTTTCTTTGACCTCATCCTCTGAGATAGACTTTTGCTGCAGAACTTCACGTCCCTGTTCAAGCTTATCCCGATCTACTTGTCCGAAAACTGGATCGATAAAACTGAAGCTAATCAGTAAGAGAAATACAATGCGACTTTTCACAATAGACGAATATCGCTCTTTCGTGCAAGTAATCAAGACTTTACGACGTATGATCGCTGCGAATAAACGCTTATACGGGAATTTGGTGCCCATTTTTTAAAGCTCAAAATTAAAATTAGAGCCGTCCGTCCACGCCCGTTTTATCGAGCACGGATTTTACGTCATAGATGACGTGAGCATCTTTGGTCATCGAGTTGAGGTCATACTCCATGAACTGCTTATGCGCCACTGCTAGGATGAGCGCATCATATTTTTTAGCCGGAACTTTTGATTCGATCTCGATGCCATATTCTTCCTTGACCTCATCGTATTCCGCCCAGGGGTCATGAACATCTACTTCACAACCGAATCCCTTCATTTCTTCGACGATGTCTATGACGCGGGAGTTACGAATGTCAGGGCAGTTTTCCTTGAACGTGATCCCCATGACCAAGACTTTGGCATTTCGGATGCCGATGTTCTTGTTGATCATCAACTTGACGACCTTGTTTGCCACAAAAGACCCAATGTTTTCATTGACTCGTCGTCCAGAAAGGATGACTTCAGGATAGTATCCTAATTGTTCGGCTTTGTGTACCATGTAGTATGGATCCACGCCGATGCAGTGTCCTCCTACCAATCCCGGACGGAACTTGAGAAAGTTCCACTTGGAACCTGCCGCATCGATTACTTCATTGGTGTCGATCCCGATCCGGTCAAAGATCAAAGCGAGTTCGTTAACAAATGAAATGTTCAGATCTCGTTGACAGTTCTCTATGATCTTGGATGCCTCTGCCACTTTGAGTGAAGAGGCTCGGAAGGTGCCGTTTTCAAGTATCTCATTGTAAAGGGCATCCACACGTTCAGCGATCTCAGGTGTAGAACCGGAAGTCACTTTGACGATCTTGGTCACTGTATGTACTTTGTCTCCGGGATTTATTCGCTCTGGCGAGTAACCACAATAGAAGCCCTCATTGAACTTCATCCCGCTTTCCTTTTCAAGTATCGGAACGCAGATCTCTTCCGTACATCCGGGATAAACCGTAGACTCGTAGATCACGATGTCTCCTTCACTCAGGTATCTGCCAACCGTCTCGCTGGCTTTTTCCAATGGAGTTAATACGGGACGCTTGTTCTCGTCTATCGGGGTAGGGACCGTTACGATGAATATATTGGCATCAGCAAGACTCGATGCGTCAGAGCTCAATTCCAGTAAGGTCGAACTCTTCAAATTCTCCGGCTCCACTTCCAACGTGGAGTCCACTCCGCTCTTCAGTTCATTGATCCGCTCGTTGTTGATATCAAACCCGATGGTGCGGAATTTCTTGCCGAATTCTACCGCGAGCGGAAGGCCCACGTATCCGAGACCTATGATTGCAATGGTGTCTTTCACTTTTTTCTCTGTGTTCGTGTGTATCTTAGACCTTGACTTTGGGCACAGCGCTGCTTCCTCAGTCACAGGACTAAGTGTATATCACAAATATAGTAATCAGGGGTGTTCGAGAGCACCCCTTTTTAGACTTAGATGACTGATTTAACTCGCTTATTCTGTTTTGATTAGACTTCATGGCAACAATTTGCGGTCACATCTCAGTAGCTCTCTTTCTAATTGGGATATTTTTAATAAAAAAAACGTCACCGACTTGAAAGCGGTGACGTTTTTCCAATTAGCTATTCGATCACTCTACTCCGTGCATCAGTTTTTTGATTGGCTTGTTCAATATAAGCAGGACAACACCTACACCAACGGTGATTAGCCCCATAGTAGTGTAAACGTCAGTATATTGAAATAGGCTATCTTTTGCGCTCAAAACAGCTTCTCCAGCTTCACCTTCTCCTCCTTGCCCAGTGGCAGACGCAATTATGGCGGCCAAGTAATTTGACATAGCAAAAGACCAGAACCATCCACCCATTGCAGTGCCTGTCATATGTTTAGGAGCAAGTTTTGTTACCATAGACAATCCAATAGGAGAGAGAAATAACTCTCCAGCAGTGTGCAACAAGTACAGAATAGCAAGTGTCCAAAGTGGAACTTGATAATCAGGTCCAACCATGCCGCTAGCCAGATAAACTACCAAATATCCAAGGCCCAACTGAATGATACCTAGGCCGAATTTCACGGGAATGTTAGGGTTCTTGCCAATTTTACTCAGTTTGATCCACATGATTGAGAAAATCGATCCGAATATCATTATGTACGCAGGATTGAAGAATTGGGTTGTGGCAGCGCCCATTTCCCATCCAAATATTACCCGGTCAACGTTCCGCTCAGCAAACAGCGTCAAAGACGAGCCTGCTTGCTCAAAGCATGCCCAAAACGCAATATTGAAAAAGATCAATATGATCATAGCGATTATTCGGTCACGAGCAATGGCACCTTCCTTTGATGCTCCCCTTATGAGAGAAGCAACCACATATGCTCCCGCTGCTAAAAGCAAGTAAAGAACCAAATCGTTGTACGTAATCAGAAAATAAATGACAGGTATTGTAGCAAGCGAAGCTAAGATGGTGACGTGCCATCTTGTGAGTGGACCTATCCATTTTGAGTGAAGTTTTTCATCATCAGGACCTTGTGCTCCACGTTCAAATGACTTTCTACCAGTATAAAAGATTAAGGTACCCAATATCATACCTACTCCAGCAAGCGCAAACCCATACTCATAGCCATACACTTTTCCCACTTCTGCGCAGACCGTTGTTGCAAGCAAAGCACCAATGTTGATTCCTATATAGAAGATCGTGAAACCTGAATCGCGTCGATCATCTCCATCTTTGTACAATTTCCCTACAATGGTCGAAATGTTAGCTTTAAAGTATCCGTTACCAACAATGATTGCACCCATACCTGCAAAGAGCCACATTTTGCCTCCTCCAAGTATCATGAATTCACCTATGGCCATAAGAATTCCACCTAAGATAACGGCTCTCTTGTAGCCAATAAGCTGGTCAGCTATCTTTCCACCTAGAACCGGCGCGACGTAAACCAATCCGGTATAAGCTCCATAAATCAGGAAAGCAGCCTTATCTCCATCTACGATTGAGTCAACCAAGTACAGCACTAAGAGTGCCCTCATTCCGTAGTAGCAAAAGCGCTCCCACATTTCAGAAAAGAACAAGGTCATTAACCCTCTAGGGTGACCTCGAAATCCTGAATCAGGAAGTGCATCGTCCTTTTGTTCTTCGAAGATTACTTCTTCAGTCATATGATTTGATTAATTGTTTCGGTAAAAATAGAGAAATTGAATGAATGACAACAGGTCCTGTCAATAAGCAAATGATCTGAGTGTAAATGCTTATAAATGAGGCAAAAAGCCTCTTACAAGTTCTCCAGGATATAGTCTGTCATGCGCTTATACAAGTGCATTCGGGTGTATCCACCACTTATCCCATGGTTCCGATTCGGGTAGTACTCTGAATCGAATTCGATGTTCTTGCTCACCATCTTTCGCACCATTTCTGCCGCGTTCTGAAAGTGCACGTTATCATCAGCCGTTCCGTGTATGATCAGGTAGTTACCCTTAATCGAGTCGACATGATTGATCGGTGAATTGATGTCGTAATTGTCTCCATTCTCTTGCGGAGTTCGCATGAATCGTTCCGTGTAGATATTATCGTAATAGCGCCAGTTAGTTACAGGTGCAACTGCAATTGCGGTTTTGAACACGTCGTTGCCTTTGGTGATGCACAGACTGCTCATGTAACCTCCATAACTCCATCCCCAGATACCGATCCTAGCGGCATCAACATACGGCAGTTGACCGAACTGCTTAGCTGCACTGACCTGATCCTCCGTTTCGTATTTTCCGAGCTGCAGATAGGTCATCTTCTTGAACTCAGCACCTTTTCCACCTGTTCCGCGATTATCAACACAGGCAATGATGTACCCGTGTTCATTCGCGAGCATCTGATGCCAGAAGAAATTGCTGTACAGGAAACCGTTTCTCACCTGCTGAGAACCCGGTCCACCGTAAACAAACATCAGCAGTGGATACTTCTTAGTAGCATCGAAATTAGACGGTTTGATCATGTAATAGTTGAGAGAGTAGTCACCCATATCTAATTCGTCAAACTCGAGTGGACTCATGTTCCATTCTTCCATTCTCGTCTGGAAATCGGAGTTGTCTTCCAAGACCCTCAATACACTACCATCATTTTGACGGATCGAGTATACCGGTGCAGTATTCGCTGTCGATACAGTATGGAAATACAGACTGAAATCTGAACTGAATCGGGCACTGTGCCATCCGGAACCTGCTGAGAGCTTTTTTAAGTTCTTACCGTCAATGTCACACACATAGATATGTCGCTCGATCGAAGACTCTTTGGTAGCCGTGAAATAGACCTTTTGATTCTTCTCATCTACGCCGAGAAGGTGATCTACTTCCCAATCACCCTTGGTGATCTCAAACACTTGTGGCCCATCTACCTTGTGCATGAAAAGGTGCCAATTGTCACTTTCCCGCTTCATGATGAAATGCCTGCCGTCATCGAGATATAATATGTCATCGGTGATGTCAATGTAGCGTTCGTCTGTGTGTTCCATTGCTACACTTACCAAGCCTTTAATAGCATCCACGACGAGCAGCTCCCATTTGTTCTGCAAACGATTTAGTCGCTGAACACTTAATGTATTCGGATCTTTTGTCCACTTGATCCTTGGCAAGTATTGATCATTTTCTGAGCCCAGCTCCAGCTGTCTGTCCTTACCTTTCTTCAGATCGCAGATATGCACATAAACCTTGGAGTTGTCCTCACCGGCTTTGGGGTATTTGAATACATCCAATTCGGGGTACAGGTCTCCGTAGATCGGCATGGTCCACTCTTTTACGGCCGACTCATCAAATTTGTAATATGCGATCTTGGTTCCATCACTATTCCAGTCAAAACCTTGAGACATGGAGAATTCTTCTTCGTATACCCAATCCACAGCACCATTGATGATTCGATCTTCAAGACCATCCTTCGTGATTCGCTTTGTCTTGGATTTGACAAGGTCTCTCACGTACAGGTCGTTTGCTTTTACATAAGCGACTTTATCGGCCTGTGGGTTGAAAGTAGCGTATCGGACTTTGTCGGTATCAACCAGAGAAAGGCTGTTGTCACTCTTGCTCCAGATGTAATATAGGGCTTCAAATGAGTGACGGTAGATGGATCGGATCTGTTGCGGAATGAGAGCTTGACTTTCATCAGCACTGAAATCAAAGGACGAGAATTGGAAATTCTCCAATCCATTTTTGGCAGCTATGGCTGACCCGTCTATGATCACGCCTTTTTTGTCACCGGTTGCAAAGTCGTATTGAACGACAATACTGTTCCCCTTATCATCTCTTTCCAGCTTGCAATAGGAATTTCCATCATTGAGATTGATGAAGCCTCTTATGCTCTTCGGGTACACTGATCCATTCACCCAGATGTCCTCTAGAGTGATGGGTTTTTGGGCAAATGTGAAAAGTGTTGATACAAGTAGGATTATTGGTAGAAGTGATATTCGCTTGCTCCTGTACATTTGAAATAGATTTGAGGCTTCAATATTACCAATTTTGGCCACATTGACACTGAATTTTCCGCAACATGAACAGAACATCCGATGAACGTCTGAAACTGATCCAGGAATTAAGTGCAATTCTCCCGGAAGGAACGCTGTCTGCTGATGAAGATGTCCTCCGTTCAAATGCACGGGATTATACCGAAGACCTGGAGTTTGTGCCGGACCTGGTGGTCACGCCGAACGGTGCAAAGGAGGTGTCGCTGCTGCTGGCCAAGTGCAACGAATTCAAGGTTCCTGTTACTACCAGGGGCGCCGGAACCGGATTAAGTGGAGCTGCTCTGCCAATCCGTGGAGGGGTCGTGCTGAATATGTCTCGCATGAATCGGATCCTAGAGATCGATACACGAAATCTGCAGGCGACCGTAGAGCCAGGGATGATCAACGCCGATTTCCGCAGTGCTGTGGAGGAGCAAGGGTTATTCTACCCTCCTGATCCGGCGAGCAAAGGAAGCTGTTTCCTCGGAGGAAATGTTGCGCATAACAGTGGTGGGCCAAAGGCGGTCAAATATGGAGTGACCGCGGATTATGTCCTGAACCTGGAGGTGGTACTTCCAAATGGAGAGATCATTTGGACAGGAGCTAATACACTCAAGAATTCTACCGGATATAATCTGACCCAGCTCATGGTCGGAAGTGAGGGAACGCTTGGCGTGATCACAAAGATCGTATTCAAGCTGATCGCCAAGCCCAAACACGATCTTCTGATGCTAGCTGCTTTTGACGACGCATATCCAGCTTGCAAGAGTGTCAGCGAGATCATGAATAGCGGAGTCGTCCCATCCGGTTTGGAGTTAATGGAAAGAAAAGGGCTTCAACTCAGTTCGGATCATCTGGACATGCCTTTTCCGGTGTCGGGAGATCATGATGCATTTCTCATGATAGAAGTGGATGGGGATGACATGGATAAACTGTTCACGGATTGCGAGGTGATCAACGGGATTTTAGAGAATCACGGCGTAGCCGAAGTGTTGTTCGCGGATGATGCTCAGACCAAGTCCAACTGGTGGAAAATGCGTGCTGCGATAGGAGAGGTAGTGAAATCGCATTCTGTATATAAAGAAGAAGATACCGTCGTCCCACGTGCAGAATTGCCGGAATTATTGCAAGGAGTTAAAGAGATCGGAAGGAGATATGGTTTTGAGAGTGTTTGCTACGGACATGCGGGAGATGGTAACTTACACGTGAATATCCTCAAATCAGGGATGAGCGACGAGGAGTGGAACGGAACCAAGCTGGAAAATGGAATTCGGGAGATCTTTCGATTGTGTCACTCCATGAAGGGCACTATCAGTGGGGAACATGGTATAGGGTTGGTCCAGAAGAAGTTCATGAATGAGGTCATGACCGATGCGCACTTCCGCTTGATGCGAGGTATCAAAGCGTCTTTCGACCCAAATGGGATATTGAATCCGGGAAAGATCTTTGACTAAAAAAAAAGTCCCGGTTTCCCGGGACCTGTAGTTTGGACTATGAGTTCTTCAAGCCGTATAGCTTGCCGTAGGTCTTCAATTTCTTTCGCAGCTTTCTCTTTGCAACGAAGATTCGTGTTTTCACTGTGCCAATTGGAATATCCAACTGCTCCGCGATCTCGTGATATTTGAAGCCTTTCATATTCAGACTGAAGGTTTTCTTCAGATCATGCGGCAACTCTTCAATGGCTGTTTGAAGGTCCTTGCTCAGGAAATTCTGCTCTCCGGCATTCTTCGCTATCTCCGTTCCGGCATCTAGATAGTAACTATTGTCAGTGGTATCTATAAATGTATTGCGTCGAACCAGCTTGCGGTAGTTATTGATGAAGCTGTTACGCATAATCGTGTAGAGCCATCCTTTCAGGTTTGTACCTTCTGTGAACTTGCTTCTATATGTAAATGCTTTCAACATTGTTTCTTGAACAAGGTCGTTTGCATCTTCCATATTCTTGGTGAGCTGAAGCGCGTAGCTCCTCAAGGCTTGTCTCTCGTTGGTTATTTGATCATTGAAGTCCATAGCGGTGTCATTTGGTTCTTCGAATGTACGCTGAAATAAATGTACCTACAAATAAATATGTTTAATATTTTAATCAAAAGAATCAACAAAGTTGTAAGTCGTTGATATTGATTCAGTTTGCTGGTTATAAGGAATATTTATGACTGAATAATGTATCTCTATGCAGCCTATTTGTCATACTTCGGTAAGACGCTGCATGACACTGGATTTACATTACGATCTGATATTTGGACAATAATGTTTAGTCATCGAGCAAAAAGGTTGAACGCGAAATTTGGTATTTTTCAAGAGGCAAAACTTGCTTAGGTTTGAATTGTTACTTCAACCATGCGCATTTCCGTATTCCGCAAAGCACATTTCAACGCAGCTCATCGCTTGCACAGTTCGTCGTTCAGTGATTCCCAGAATCAGGAGATCTTTGGCAAATGCAACAGGCCTAATTTTCACGGACATAATTATGAATTGATCTTGAAGCTGACCGGAGAGATCGATCCAAATACGGGATACTTGATGGATTTGTCCATTTTGAAGCGAATCATAACGGATAAAGTGACCAACTACCTGGATCACCGCAACCTCAATCTAGATATTCCGGAATTCAAAGACACTAACCCTACTGCAGAAAACATAGCCATCATGATCTGGAAACGTCTCCGTCCGGAGATCGAGGATCGAATCGATGTACAAGTGAGATTGTACGAAACGGAGCGCAACTTTGTTGAGTTTCCCCCGAATAATTAAAGGCCACACCTCTAACACCATATGTCTGAACACGATTTTTCAATAGAAACTCCGATCCGTCCTGATGCATTCGATCTGAGTGATGACGAGAAAGTAGCCATCATCGAGAAGCATTTTGAAGGCATCCTCGAAACCTTGGGGATGGATCTTTCCGACGATAGTCTGAAAAGAACTCCGCACCGCGTAGCAAAAATGTACGTCAAGGAAATCTTCAGTGGATTGCATCCTGCTAATAAGCCGCAGGTTACCCTGTTTGAAAATAAATACCGCTACAGCCAGATGCTGGTGGAAAAAGACATTGCGGTCTATTCCATGTGCGAGCATCATTTGGTGCCTATCTACGGCAAAGCTCACGTGGCATACATTTCCAACGGCGAGGTCATTGGTCTGTCAAAGATCAATCGCATCGTGAAATACTTTTCGAAAAGACCACAGGTGCAAGAGCGTTTGACTCGCCAGATCGCACAGGAACTCAAAGAAACTTTGAAGACTGAAGACGTTGCGGTTGTTATTGACGCCGCGCACATGTGTGTGGCAGCCCGAGGTGTAGAGGATGTGAATAGTGCCACTGTGACCGCTGATCTTGGAGGGCAATTCAAGAAGGAAGCAACTCGCCTTGAATTCCTCCGATATATTGGCTACTAGTATGTTGTCAGGTAGGCATGAAAACATTTTCTTTGCCTCTTATGAAGAAACTAGCCGCCTCCGTATTTGCTCTGATCATTGCAAGTGCAAGTTTTGCCCAGGATCTCAGTTCACTGCGTGATTATCAGAGTAAATCCAACCCGCTTTATTGGAAAAACCGTAAACCCAACGCGGCTTATTGGCAGCAGGATGTGCATTACCGCATCGACGCGGTGATCGATGACAACGTCCAAAGCGTAGAGGGTCGTCAGGAGCTCCAATACTGGAACAATTCACCGGACACTCTGTATGAGATATTCTTTCATCTCTATCAAAACGCGTTTACTCCGAACTCATATCTCCACAATACTCGCAAGCACGATAAGATCAAATCGACTTTTGGAGAGCACGAAGCCAAAGGCCTAGGAACAGCGATCCACGAATTGAGTGTCAATGGCTCTGCGGTGAAGCCCGAGATCGACAACTCCATCATGCGCATTGAGCTGGACAAGCCTTTGTTACCAAATTCCGGATTGAAGGTGAATGTTCATTTCACCACGTATTGGGATAAGAATGACGAGGGGAATATCCGACGTCGCATGAAGACGTTCAGACATGGCGGTGATGCCGACACTTCCTTCATCCACTTTGATGGAGTGCATTGGTATCCTCGTATCTGCGTTTATGATCGCAAGTTCGGCTGGACCACCGATCAACACTTGGGAAAAGAATTCTACGGTGATTTTGGCCTATTTGATGTATCACTTGATTTCCCAACACAATATATCGTCGAAGCGACCGGTGAGCTCACAAACAGAGCGCAAGCCCTACCGGATGAGCTACGACAGCGAATCGACATGTCGAACTTTAAAACCGAGCGCGATATTTATACAGACCCGATCAAAGCAGACGGTAGTCGTCGCGTATGGAAATACCACGCGGAGAATGTGCATGACTTTGCTTTCACTGCTGATCCAACATATCGGATCGGAGAAGTTGAGTGGAACGGCGTCAAGTGTATTGCCATTGCTCAGGAAGAGCACGCACATCGCTGGCAGAAAACAGCGCAGTTTGTGGCGGATGTCGTCAAGACCTACTCTACGGATATCGGGATGTACGCTTATCCCAAGATCGTGGCAGCTGATGCTCGCGATGGTATGGAATATCCAATGATCACACTAGACAGTGGCACTGATCCAGGCTATAGAGATTTACTAGCTCATGAAATTGGACATATGTGGTTCTTTGGTCAGGTAGGAAATAATGAAACATATCGAGCTTTATTAGATG
>VMBT01001955.1_pt1 | contig 10568 bp, 9 predicted proteins | sample 4404301 | NCBI WGS metagenome assembly VMBT01 (sample SAMN12238535, study PRJNA552566) | marine metagenome | isolation source: Coastal seawater | place: USA: coastal Georgia, Sapelo Island | collected 2008-08/2009-08
GTAGGTTTTAGCCTTGTTATCAAATTTTCTGGTTGGATGTACTTTCATCTTTTACTCCCCTCCGATTGCCGAAGAAGTATATCTTTTTCACGGTGGTTGAGTGAGCGGTAAACCCTCACGAGAATCAAAGCTGGTCGGTCAATTTTTGAGAATGACCAACTCAAGGTACTCAGCACCGACAACAAGAGTGTCATCCTCGGAACAATTGAATTCCTCAAGCACTGAGCGCAGACCGTCAATCAAACGCTTTCTTTGATCATTCCCTAAATTGTTGAGTACCGAAATCAATGGTCCAAAGTAGGTTGAAAACGTATCAATCCAATGTGCCGTGTCATTGAAGCGAAACTTGGCCACCCTGACATTTGTCGACAAAAATTGACCGGATGATCCCATGAGCTCAGCAATCCATTCCTTTGTCCCCCATGAAACAGGGGATGTCTCTGGCTTAGGCCGATCGGAAAACTGTGCAATGAGTTCAAACGTCTTTCCCCAGAATCCAGTCGGAGTCCAACTTGCAAGACCGATTCGCCCTCCCACGCGACAGACACGTACCAGCTCGGCAAATGCCATTCTTGGATTCGGAGAAAACATCGATCCAAAAATCGAAAACACTCGATCAAATGACTCATCAAGATACGGGATAAGGTCACAATCAGCTTCCTTAAAAGTCGCTGTTAATCCCTCACTTTCTGCTCTAGATCTTGCGCGATCAATCAACGCTGGCACGTAGTCAATGCCGTGAGCGTTACAGTTTCGTCTTGCAGCGGAAATGGCAAGATTCCCAGTACCGCAAGCGACATCGAGTATTACATGGCCGGAACTGACACCGACACTCTCAATCAGTAACTCGCCAGGGAACACGGTATTCCATCCGATAACGGAAAAGTCCCCCAAGGACCAGGCCGTTTTCTGGGTTAACTTAAGGTGGTCGTCTTTAGTCAAAATGCGACGCTAGCTCGTACTTTGGAGCGAGTGAAGTTTGGCGTAAACACCCTCTCGAGAGAGCAATTCTTGATGCTTACCAATTTCAATAATTTCACCACCATCCATGACCACAATTTTGTCGGCCTGTTCAATGGTCGACAACCGATGAGCAATCGTGATTGTTGTGCGCCCCGCGCGTAATGCATCAAACGCCCCCTGTATGGATTTTTCCGATTCAGAGTCCAAGGCAGACGTTGCTTCATCCATAATGACAATTGGCGCATCCTTATAAAGAGCCCGAGCGATTGCGATTCGCTGCCGTTGCCCTCCAGATAACTTCATACCTTTTTCGCCAACGAGAAATGCTTGTTCGCCAGGTAATTGATCAACAAAGCCAGTCGCACTGGCGTCTCGAAGCGCGGCATCGAGAGCTTCCCCCTGAACCTCGCCTGCGCCATACGAGACGTTATCCGCAACGCTGTAATTGAAGAGAGCGATCTCCTGGCTCACCAGAGCAATCTGTCCACGTAAGCTCGTTAATGTGAGTGTCGATAGGTCATTTCCATCAACCGTCACGGTTCCTGATGATGGGGCAAAGAAGCGAGGTATGAGATTGACTAAGGTCGTTTTACCGCTACCTGATGCGCCAACAATCGCAACACTCTCTCCTGGCTCAATCGTCAAGTTGATATTTTTCAGGACAAACTGATCTGTCTTATCGTATTTAAAACAAACATTATCAAAGACGATCCTGCCTTGAACGGAGCGTAACTCTCGCGTGCCCGAATCACGTTCCGCTGGTTCGTCAATCAAGCCAAATACGCTCTCACAGGCGGCGAGTCCCCGCTGAAGGTGCTCCATCATGCCGGTAATACGTTTAATTGGTGCAGTCAGCATCAACAATGCCGCCAGATAAGACACAAAACCACCTATTGTTGTCGCATCAGCTCGAACTTGGCCAAGGATGTAAAAAATTACGATTGCCGTAGCGACTGATGCAATTAACTGGACGATCGGCACATTCGCGGCTACTGCAATGGTTTGCTTCATCAAGAGCCGTCTCAGTCGGTTGCTCACATCAGCAAACCGGTTTTTTTCCACTCCGACACCCTCGTAAATCTTAACCACTTTGCTGCAATCAATGGATTCTTGGACAACCTCTGTCACGGCCCCCATCGCATCCTGGGTTTCTCTAGTGGCCCAACGAAGTCGGCGGTTAAAGTATTTCACCACGATAGCGATCGGAGGCAACATCACGAGCGCGATACAAGTCAATCGCCAATCGAGGTAAACGAGGTAGCCAAGGAGTCCGATAACCGTCAGTGTGTCCTTGACTGAAATGATAATGACCTGCGTGGCGGCGTATTGAACCTGGGCCACATCAAAGGTAAATTTTGAGATGTGGGACCCAGAACTATTCTCGTGAAAATACCCAAGTGGTAGGTTCAATAATTTCTCGAACATCTGCTCTCGCAAATCGAAAACCATCTTGTTTCCAACCCACGAGCTCATATACTGAGCAACGAAACCGGTGATACCTCGGGCAAGGAAGATACCCACCAAAAATACTGGTGTCCATGTCATCAATACTGGGTCTTTGTCGATAAAAGTCCCATCCAGAAACGGCTTGATCAAGACCGGAAGAGCAACCTCGGACAACGCCGCCAACACCATTGCAACAATCGATATCGCGAACGCGATCCAATAAGGTTTTAAGTATCCGAGTAACCTGAAATATAGGTCTGAGCTTTTTCGGTGTGACATTCACCGCACATTATCAGACCTCGAAACAAACGACCAGTCACTTGGGGGAGGCTAACAAAGCAAGCGACCCCTTTGATGATCTAAATCTCAGTTCCCAAAGGTGTACGACGCCGTTAAAAAAGCGGATCGCTCTGGGAGCGGATAAAAATTGAATGCGTCGTTACCGGCTGCTGTACTGTTTACAGCGAAGGTGAAATATTCCCGATCTAGAGCGTTATTTATCTTAAGCGCCACATTGAAAGCGCCGTATGACTTTGAAAGGTGAAGATCTAGCAAGGTATAGCTCGGTATTTTTCGACCAAACGAATTTGTCTCATCGTTTGTCATAAATTGGTCACTCGTATAATTTAAGTCACCGCCCAAGACGAACCCTGTTCCTGAGGTGAATCGAGCAGACATCCCAACCTTTGTTCGCGGAACAAGCGGAATGTCTTTATCGGCTAACGCGACACCGCCTCGTTCGCCTTGCAAGAATTTGGGCTGCGTATAACTGTAAGTGCTACTGAGATCCCAAGTATCACTCCGCCAACCCACTTGAAGCTCGAGTCCTCTGCGTTGGGTAACAGGAAAATTTGTATTCGCAAAGGCCACTGGATCTAAACGGATCTCGTTTTTCGTATCAATTTGAAATACCGTACCGCTGAATCGACTGCGTTCCCCACTCACAGTGACACCCATCTCATGGGTGTACGTTTTTTGAGGCTCTAAAAACACGAATTGTCGGTCAATTTCAAAAGTTCCTAAATTAAATGCCGACAAAAAAACCTCGTCAGAATTCGCCACTCGAAATGAACGGTTTGTTCTCGCGACCATTTGTATGTTGTCAGCGATTGCGTACTCCAGTCCGACTTCATAAGCGTTGTTTTTAACGGTTTGTGTCCGCGTGGTTGCTGCATTGTTAGTCGTTGCAAAAGGGAAGCTCGCCGCTGGATCGACCACATCGCTTGCCTCACTGTCCTGTTTCTCGTGACGAACGCCAACGGTGCTTGCTAACTTATCGGTTAACCGAACATTTGTTTGTGCATAAAGGGCGACATTCGTTTGGTCTAAATTTGCAGTCGCAAATGGGCGCGTTAAAAAGGTATTAGGGTCTGTGGCTCGCGTATTGACCCGGTCCCAGTTTGCCCAGTCCAAACCCAATATGAAATCGCTTCCTGGAAGGGTGGCTACAGTCTCGTATTTCAAGCGTGGTGAAATTTGCCACATTTCGGTTTCGATCACGGAGAATTCCTGGCTGCCCTCTGCAAATAATCGAGAGTCGCTCACTCGGTAGGAAAAATCTTCAACCAACGTCCATGAATTCCAGTCTTGTGAAACACTCAGATTGACGACATCCCCATCCAGAGTCGAAAAATCGTTTGTTGAATCGCTGGACTTTCGATCGATTACGGCGATAGGAACTCCTCCATCGGGGTTTACGCCCAAGTCTCCAGGTGTTCTCAGGCTCTGTCGATCCGACCCCACACTGACGCTTAAGGCATTGACTTCGCCATACCACTGGTAATCGAATTTCGCGACGGAACGTCGCTCCTCGTTATTCTCCCGATAGTTGTCTGAGTTATAACGTTGTGCATAAACAAAAATTCCAGCTTTGTCCCCCGCAACGTTACCGGTGAGATTAAGAGATCGTGTTCCGTACGAACCCATCTCGGTTTCAATCGACGCGTTTTTTTGTCCTGGCTGTTGGCGTTTTGTGATGATATTGATGTATCCAGCAGTCGCCCCTCCACCATATATGACGCCTCCAGAACCTCGACCAATTTCGATTCGCTCTATACTTGACAGTGGGATCGAAGACCAATTGACTGAGCTCAAGTCATTGTTTTTAATTCGCACACCATTGACCAATACGAGTGTGTTTTCATCCCCCACGGATCCGAAACCGCGCAGATCAACAGCGGCAGATTGTGTTCCATTGCCAAAAAAATTATTTGTGAGAGATAAACCAGACCGAGAAGCTAAAAACTCAGGTAACGTCTGTTGAGATGCATTTTCGATGTCGACGGTTGTTAAAACCTCAATCCCTCGCGCATTTGATGGATTGGTCTCCTCAAATCGGTCGATCGTAATTGTGACAGGTTTGATTTCTAACTCAGTTACTGCTGGTTCCGCGAATGCAGGCGAATACGTGGTTGAGAGTAGACTTAAAACGAGTGAGATCTGCCTCATTCGTGATTGACGTTCAATGGCCATGATGTTCCTTCGTTTGATGCACCCACCGTGCAGCTTAAAATCCTCAATATTGATTTGAGGTCGAATCCTCCCGTTTATGGCCGGTCTCCGGGCTCACAAGTTTTAGTACAACGCCTTCCCATTATTATAAGTGTGCACTTACTTAACAGTGGCTGAATGACATTTCGTCATTCGTGTTGTACTCGCACTTGTCTACCGTTGCGGGGGCAGCACAGGATTGACTCCATTTAGCGAACTCTTGAAGGTCACCTGTTTCCCGTTTAACCCTCCCTCATCACTTCGGAGTTGGGACGGCACCGTAAACTGACGATATTGTACACTGTATACCGTAAGTTTTGGGCGTTTCTCGAGTGCAAGTTGACTTTTAAGTCCACTGTCCTATAGTTCGTCGATGCAAAACGAAATTAGCGCTCTAGGTAAAAAAATCGAGGTTCTCGGATCGTTGTGCCGCGAACTTCGCGCACAAAATTTAAGCTTACGTCAAAAATTAGTACTCTCGGAGACCGAGATACGAAGCCTTAACGACAGAATTTCACTCGCCACTAAAAAACTCGAGGATTTGGTAGCGAGCGAGCATGGCGGTTCGGATGGGTGATTTGGTCGAAGTTGAAGTCGAGTTAGTTGGCCGCAAACAACGTCTGGCGAGCAAGGCCGAAGACAAGGACACGTTATTGCGAGCGGTCGAACTCGTAAATTCTCACGCCGATAAAATTCGCGAGTCTGGCCGTATCAGCGGCTCAGAGAAAATAACAATCATGGCTGCACTGAACATTGCACACGAGCTATTGACACTCAAGACACATGGCGTGGATACGGCCAACATTCGAAAACAGATTTCAGACCTTGAACATAAGGTAGACGACATCATCAACGATCAAAAAGATTTATTTGAAAGTTAGCGCTTACTTTGGGAGGGGCGTTCGATTTAATTTTCTGAACCAATGACATTAAATTAGGTTGCCGACTCAAATAATGCTATTGCGCGCGTCCTACGCGGATGTACCTACGGCATTTGGAAGGCGACCGCCTTGAACCGTATGGTTCAGGATGAAACGAGCGGCCCTCCCAAAGTAACTGTTAACGTATAAAAATATGGCAAAAAACACACCCAAAAACTATTGGTTGATGAAGTCCGAGCCAGATGTATTTAGTATCGAAGACCTCAAAAGTCGGCCAAAAAAAACCGAACCCTGGGATGGGATACGCAATTACCAGGCACGTAATTTCATGCGAGATGACATGTCAATCGGGGATGGCGTTCTGTTTTATCACTCAAACTGCTCACCACCGGGTATCGTCGGGTTCGCTCAAATAGCATCTGACGCATATCCCGACGAGACGCAATTCGATCCTAAAAGCAAGTACTTTGATCCGAAATCGAGTCGCGAAAATCCGCGCTGGTTGCTTGTTGACGTGAAATACGTCAAACAAATCAAGCTTATTTCACTCGACCAAATGCGGGAAGAAAAAAAACTTGCGAACATGCGAGTGCTCCAACGCGGATCCCGTCTCTCAATCACCCCTGTTACTGCACCAGAGTGGGAACACATCAATAAACTAGCCAAATGATCGAATGGTGGCTTGTCTACCTGGTAATGGGGCTCTTCGTGGGTCTATTTGCAGGCTTACTGGGAATCGGAGGGGGAACGCTACTCGTTCCTCTCATGGTGTTCGTGTTTACAGCACAAGGTTTTGAGAATGAACGAATCCTACACTTAGCAATCGGGACGTCTCTCGCCTCGATCGTGTTCACCTCTATTTCCAGTATTCGCGCGCATCACGCCAGAGGGGCCGTGCTCTGGCCCGTTTTTAAAAATAGCGCTCTATTTTTAGTCGTCGGGACACTGTTGGGTAGTCTATTCGCAGACTCACTCGATCCGAAAATTCTTGCCAGTCTATTTATGGTTTTCGCGTTCTACTCAGCAGCACAACTCATCCTTAATATCAAACCAAAATCAACGCGAAATTTGCCTTCTCGCATCGGGCTAGGCGTTGGCGCCAGTCTCGTTGGCGTACTGTCGAGTTTAGTTGGGGTTGGCGGTGGTGTGATCACGATCCCCTTGATGGTGATGTGTAACATCCCCATGCGAAATGCCGTTGGCACATCTGCTGCACTGGGTCTACCCATCGCTGCGGCAGGAACCATTGGCTATGTGTCGACGGGACTCGGTGAAAATTTGATGCCATCACTCAGCGTGGGCTATGTTTACTTACCAGCCCTCGCTGGTATCGTATTCGGAACTTTCATTACCGTCCCATTTGGCGCAAAGTTAGCTCATAGCTTACCGGTAGGTACGTTAAAAAAAATCTTTGCATTCGTTCTGCTGGGGCTTGCTATCAAAATGTTCACTACGATTTTTGAGGTTTAATCCTCCCAGTCACCGCGCTGGTCGTTGATTAAACCAACCTGAGAGACTAAAGCGCCTCTTTGAACAGGGAAGTACCTGGTGTTCAAATTGTTCACTTAAAAAAAACACGCATGTGCCTGCTTCAGGTTCTACATCGATGAATTGACCCCCATCATCATTGAAATAAATCCTCAGCTGTCCACCATAAGATGGTCGCCAGCCTTCATTAAGATACAGGGTCGTCGTCAATCGCCTTAAATCACTACCTTGTGGTCGATCAAAATGACGTTCATAGCCCATCCCGGCGTCATAACATGCCAAGTGGCATTCAAAATCAAACAGGCCTAAAAATAAAGAGCGATTGATCGTTTCCTTAACATCGCTCATTCGCGCAAACACACGCTTAACCGCCGCATCACTATCCAGCGGGTCTAGCCACCTTATTTTGTCGCCTCGAATATCATCTCGAATTCGATAATCTCCACCTGAGCCGATTCCGGCAGACCTAAAATGGCCTTCCACTAACCCTTCCTGTGCATATTCACGAAGGTCAGAAATCAAAGAAGCATCAAATAACCCTTGGGTAACCGACCAACCCTGGCGCTCAATATCACCTACTAGACTGGCCACTAACGCGTCGGTCATTCAAAGCTTATTGACTTGCTCACTCGATTGAAACGTATCTCTCAATAGAGATTTTTGCACTTTCCCCATCGCGTTTCGGGGTAAAGTTGGAACAACGTGAATCTCTTTTGGAACCTTGTAGCTCGCAAGCCGCTCCTTTAAACCGACGATAAATGCGCCTTGGTCGAACACAGCACCGTCAACCAGTACGACAGCTGCCGTCACGGCCTCTCCAAAATCTGGGTCTGCAATACCAAAAACTGCTGATTCAACAACCCGTTCATCCTCGTCAATCACGGCCTCAATTTCTTTCGGATACACGTTATACCCACCCGTAATAATCAAGTCCTTAGAGCGTCCCACGATTGACACATATTGGTCATCGTCTAGTTCACCAATGTCGCCTGTTTTAAACCAGCCATCTTCCGTAAACTCTTGTCGCGTTTTATCCGGCAAGTTGAGATATCCCAAGAACACGTTGGGCCCCTTAATTTGAATGTGTCCCTTCTCTCCAGGCGGACAGGCCTCTCCATCATCACCGACAAGCCTTAGCTCAACATCCGGAAGAGGTTTGCCTACAGTCCCTGGTTTTCGTATACCTTCATACGGGTTACTGGTGATCATGCCAGCCTCTGACATCCCATAACGCTCGAGAATTCTGTGTCCAACACGAGCTTCAAATGATTCATGCGTCTCTGCTAATAATGGCGCAGATCCAGAAATAAATAATCGCATTGAGCGACACACCTCGGCCGTGAATGCAGTCATCGCCAACAGTCGTGTGTAAAAAGTCGGAACACCCATCATCACCGTGCCCGAGCCTAATGCGTCAATAACCTTAGCCTCCTCAAACTTTGATAGCCAAATCATCGTCGCTCCTGTTGTTAACGCACAATGATTCGCAACGAAAAGACCATGAACATGGAAAATTGGTAGCGCATGGATGAGGGTGTCCGTATCCGTGAACGCCCATAGTTTTGTAAGAGATCTGACATTCGAGATCAGGTTTCGATGGCTCACCATCGCACCCTTACTCCGCCCAGTCGTCCCCGACGTATAGATAATTGTCGCAACGTCATCCTCGTTAACAGAGGCCACCGGACTAGTATCAGCCATCGTTTGGGCAACGGTGTCCAGCGCACCCGGTTGAGATCCGCTAATCGCACGCGTATGCGCGTTGCTTGATGCATCAACTAATTCACTCATCATAAGGAGATTTGCCGAATCCACAACAACAAGGGCGGGCTTAGCGTCTTCGATGAAATATTTCAACTCTTCAGATCGATACGCCGTATTAAGCGGAACAAAAACAAAACCTGCCTTAAGGCAAGCGAGGTATAAGTAGAGGCTCGGTAAGCTTTTCTCCACTTGCGCGATGATCTTTGCCCCTCGCGGCACCTCTAATTCTGTAAGCGCATTCACATAGCGGGAGACCTGTCGAGATAATTCTTCGTAAGTGATCCGCGTGTTATCCGGCAATTTAACCGCGACATTTTTCGGGTACTCACGGACCGTATCCTCAATGAGGGAATAGAAATTCATGCTTGAATCAGATCAAACGCATAGAGACCCAGAATTAAAGATGACACCAGTCTGAAATGATGTCCTTGTAAAGATCAAACGACACATCGACTCGTTCTAACACACAATATTCGTCCGTTTTGTGCGCCATGTCTAACTCCCCTGGTCCCAAAATGACCGTCGGTGGAGATCCATATGCCGGGGTGAGCGCTGCGGCGTCCGTAAAATAAGTCCCGACTTTTCCCTCGGGCCGATATCCAAGGTATGGTGCTGTGATATCAAGTATTTTTTGTATCCACGGATCGTCTGACTCGGTATACACGCTCTCTAGATCAATAAAAGTCTCAAGGCTCACATCTGGGCCAAGACAACTGCAAAGCTGATCTTTAATATCCGTGTGCTTTGATGATGGAACACTGCGTATGTCGATGGATATAGAGGCCTCATCGGGAACAGAGTTAATGTTTAGCCCGCCATGGACCATTCCGACATTCAAACTTGCTTGCCCCATGATGTCGTGAGGCGGATTAGAGAACTTAAATTGTTCTAAAGCGGATATCGCTCTTGCTGCCTTGTAAACGGCATTGTCACCGAGTTCGGGCATAGAACCGTGAGCCGTGACTCCTTTTGTTTTTGCCGTGAGCCAGTAAGCGCCCTTATGTCCAATGTAAGGTTGATTTGAGGTCGGCTCACCAACGACAACTGCGCCGGCGCGACCAAGTGCCCCCTGCTGGCGAACGAGATCAAATGCACCTTCACACCCAATTTCCTCACCAGCCGTGATGACCAATTCCAATCCTGGGGATTGTCGTAATTTCGGCGCTAGAGCAATGGAGGCGGCAACAAAGGCAGCGACTCCGGACTTCATATCACTTGTCCCACGACCAAATAATTTGCCACTATCTGTTTCACCGCAAAATGGATCTTTCGTCCATGACGCTGCGCCCAGAGGAACGGTGTCGATGTGGCCTGTGAGACACAGCGGTTTTTTATCGTCTGTACCTCCAATCCGAGCGACTAAACTCGCTCGTTTATCACCCAACGGAAAATAGGCGACAGAAAAACCCGCTTCCTCCAACATGTTGCCGAGAAACCGAGCACATGCTTCCTCTTCTCCTGGCGGATTAATGGTGTTCATCCGAACTAATTGTTTCGTGAGCTCTACCACTGTCGACACGATCTTCTCCTTATGTT
>VMBT01001960.1_pt1 | contig 10546 bp, 9 predicted proteins | sample 4404301 | NCBI WGS metagenome assembly VMBT01 (sample SAMN12238535, study PRJNA552566) | marine metagenome | isolation source: Coastal seawater | place: USA: coastal Georgia, Sapelo Island | collected 2008-08/2009-08
CAGAATCAGATTTAACTGTTTTTGATGAAAAAACTCAAATTTTATGGTCTGGTGATTTAGTTTTTTCAGAAAGAACTCCAGTGGTTGATGGAGATATTCATGGATTTATAGAGACGTTAGAGGAAATAAATAAACAGGATATTGATTTGGTAATTCCAGGGCACGGACTTCCTTCATCAAAGAAATATGCAATTCAACCAATGCTTGAGTACCTTGTCACATTAAGAGATGATATTAGACAGTTTATTGATAATGGAGAATCGCTTGAATATGCTATAGAAAATGCAGCTAATAATCAAAAAGACCTGTGGCTATTATTTGATGTTCAGAATAAAAGAAATGTAAATCGTATTTTTCCTATGATGGAATGGGAATAAAAGATTTATTCCCATCACAGCATCAATTATTTTTTTGCAAGCTTTTGATCAAGGCTGCACCCAGCATTCTCAGGATGAGCGCCTACTAATAGAAGTCCGCCAGCAATTGCAACATATAAAAGACTCATAATCAATACGGGCTGACCTTGCATCGCATTCATGAAGTAAATCAATGCCCATAAAATAGAATAAGCAGATAAAATATATGCAGAAATTTTAGTTTTATATCCTAGGATAAGAGCAAGCCCACCCAAGAACTGAACAAGAATACTAATCGGAGCCATAATTCCTGGAAGACCCCTAGCTCCAAGCATATCTTGATACATTCCATAACCACCTGGTGTGGTGATGATATTATTGAGAATAAATAAAATAGAAATAAAGAAGATTTGGGCCAATAAGATTCTTGATATAAGTCCAAAGTGTTTAGTCATTATATTTCCTTATGATTAGTTAATTGAATAAGATGATGCCTTTAAAATAAAAACTATGCAAGTTAACAGCAAAAAATTTGTCCTCTTATCTTGGGCTAAAGATATTCAAATTATCAAAGATATAAGAACAGAGGTGTTTATCAAAGAACAAAACATTCCAGAGGAACTTGAGTGGGATAAAGATGATGAGGGAGCTAAACATTTTGGTATTTTATCTAATGATATTTTAATTGCCTATGCAAGGGTTCTGATTAAACAAAAAATTCATATCGGCCGGATGGCTGTAAGGAAAAAATACAGAAGAGTGGGTATCGGATCATTTTTGTTATCAAATATTTGTAATCAGGTTGATGATCGGAATCATTCAAAAAAAATTATGTTATCAGCCCAAGAGCAAGCTATCCCTTTTTATGAAAAAAACTTATTTCAAATTAGAGGGAACAAATACTTAGATGCTGGAATTATTCATTATGATATGGAGTTAGTTCGTTAAACTGATTAACAGCGACTTAATCGGAGCTGGAAGTCCAAGCTCTGGTATTTCTTTCCAATCAAACCACAATCCATCAACCATCAAATCTGATTTGTTGGTAATTTTAATTAAAAAGTATTTGTACTTTAATCGATAATGCGAAAAGACACATTGTCTTTCACCTTGTTTGATAAGGTTATTTTTTTTACTTAAATAATTTATTTGAGGAGGAATCCATAACCCACTCCAAACCCCTGTTCGGTTTTTGATTAAAAGTATTTGTTTATTACATTCATAAATATAAAATTCGGTTGATCGGTCCTCCTTGGTTTTTGTTTTATTTTTTACAGGAATGGTTTCGGTTAAATTATTTTGTTTTGCAATACATGTCTGATTCATTGGGCAGGAATGACATTGGGGATTTTTGGGAGTACATAATGTAGCCCCAAAATCCATTATGCCTTGAGTATAAATATCAATGTCACCATCAGGTAATAGTTGTTCGCTAAGATCCCATAAATCTTTTTCTGTTTTAGCTAAACTTATACTTTCTTGAATGCCAAAAAAACGAGTTAATACTCGTTTGACATTGCCATCCAAAATGGCAAATTTTTTTTTAAAGCAAAATGACAAAATTGCTCCGGCCGTTGATCTTCCAATTCCTGGAAGTTGAATTAGGCTTTCAAACGTATCCGGAAATTTACAAGAATATTTCTCGGCAATAATTCTCGCAGTTTTATGAAGGTTTCTCGCTCTTGAATAAAACCCAAGACCACTCCAGTGAGACATGACTTCGTCTTCAGAGGCTTCAGCTAGATGTTTGATATTTTGAAATCGATTAATAAATTTAATATAGAAAGGGATAACGGTGCTGACCTGTGTTTGTTGAAGCATTATTTCTGACACCCACACTAAGTAAGGATCTTTATTTTTTTGCCAAGGGAGATCATGCCTTCCATGTTGCTTATGCCATTGCAAAATTTTATTTGAAAATTTTTTTTTGGACTGTGAAATTATCATCTAATAAAAAAGAATTAGAAAAATGATCCCGATAAGAATTCGATAGTAGGCAAAAATTTTAAAATCATTATGAGCAACAAATTTTATTAGAAATCGAACTACTATCAGTGCTGATATAAAAGCCGTAGAAAATCCAAATAAGAAGAACCAAAAGTCATCTGATGAAAGGCTATGAAGGTTTTTAAATAAATCATAAAATGAAGCAGCGAACATAACAGGGATTGCTAAAAAAAATGAAAATTCTGTTGCTGTTTTTCGATCTAATTTTAAAAGTAGCCCTCCCATAATTGTTGCTCCAGACCTTGATGTTCCAGGAATTAATGCTAAACATTGAAACAATCCAATTCCAAGAGATTGCTTATAAGAAATATTGTCTACAGTTTTTGTTGATCCAATATTTGTTTTCTTTTCAATCAGCAATATTAGTATCCCGCCAATAATCAAAGCACAGCTAACAACAATAGGATTAAATAGAAATATTTTGATCACATCATGGAATGCTAATCCTACAATTGCTGCAGGTAGAAATGCCAGAAAGATGTTTGAAAAGAATGTTTTTGATTTCTTGTCAGAGAGATGAAGTGTTTTATTAAGCAGCTGAACTCTATATTCATAAATGATGGCTAATATTGCGCCAAGCTGAATAAAAATTTCAAAAACTTCAATGTTGGGATGGTTGGCATTAATGAGATGAGCTCCAATGATCAAATGACCAGTGGAGCTGATAGGTAAAAACTCTGTGAGGCCCTCAATAACTCCTAATACAACTGCCTGAATAAAGAAGATTAAGGTCATTGAAGTTTAAACTTTTTGGTAAACTTCAGAACCTTTTTTTACAAACTCAATAGATTTTTGCTCCATTCCGTCTTTTAAAGCCTCTTCTTCTGAGATCCCTTTTTCTTTAGCATACTCCCTTACATCTTGTGTAATCTTCATCGAACAGAAGTGTGGTCCACACATTGAGCAAAAATGAGCCTGCTTGGCACCCTCTTGAGGAAGAGTTTCATCATGAAATTCTTTTGCTTTTTCAGGATCGAGACTTAAATTAAACTGGTCTTCCCATCTAAATTCAAATCGTGCTTTTGAAAGGGCATTATCTCTTATCTGTGCACCCGGGTGACCCTTAGCAAGATCTGCAGCATGCGCTGCGATTTTATAAGTAATAATTCCTTCTCTGACATCTTCTTTATCAGGAAGGCCTAGATGTTCTTTTGGCGTAACATAACAGAGCATTGCACATCCATACCAACCAATCATTGCGGCACCAATTCCAGATGTAATATGATCATATCCAGGAGCAATATCTGTAGTCAGAGGCCCTAAAGTATAAAAGGGAGCTTCATGACAATGTTCTAATTGTAAGTCCATATTTTCTTTGATCATGTGCATTGGGACATGACCTGGACCTTCAATCATTGTTTGAACATCATGCTTCCAAGCTATCTTGGTAAGTTCACCTAGAGTTTTTAACTCTGCAAATTGTGCTTCATCATTAGCATCATAAATAGAGCCAGGACGTAATCCGTCACCGAGACTGAAACTCACGTCATAGGCTTTCATAATTTCACAAATTTCTTCGAAGTGTGTGTAGAGAAAAGATTCTTTGTGATGAGCCAAACACCATTTGGCCATGATTGAACCACCACGACTGACAATGCCAGTCATTCGTTTAGCCGTCATAGGAATATACTCCAACCTAACTCCAGCATGGATAGTAAAATAATCAACGCCTTGTTCTGCCTGCTCGATTAAAGTATCTTTAAATATTTCCCAAGTTAGATCTTCCGCCTTGCCATCAACTTTTTCTAAGGCCTGATAGATTGGAACTGTTCCAATAGGCACAGGACTGTTTCTAACGATCCACTCACGAGTTTCATGAATATTTTTTCCTGTAGATAGATCCATGACGGTATCAGCTCCCCATCGGGTTCCCCACACCATTTTTTCAACTTCCTCACTAATGCTTGATCCAAGTGCTGAATTTCCAATATTGGCATTAATTTTGACTAAAAAATTCCTACCAATAATCATTGGTTCAGTTTCGGGGTGATTAATATTTGCTGGGATAATGGCTCTTCCTTTTGCAACTTCTTCTCTCACAAACTCTGGAGTGATTAATTTTGGAATAGATGCACCATAACTTTGTCCTGGGTGTTGTGTTTGAATGAATTCTGAAATCCCTTCTCTTCTCTGATTTTCACGGATAGCTATGTATTCCATCTCAGGCGTAATGATTCCTTTTTTGGCATAATGCATTTGTGAAACGTTTTGCCCAGGTTTTGCTTTTAACGGTTTTCTTTTTAAATTAAAACGCATTTTTTCAAGCTCTGGATCGCTTTGTCTTTCTTTACCGAAATCTGAAGTTGGTCCATCTAATTCTTCAACATCTCCTCTATCAAGAATCCATTGAGATCTTAATGCTGGCAAACCATTTCGAATATCAATTTGATATGCTGGGTCGGTATACGGACCAGATGTATCATAAACAACAACAGGATTATTTTTTTCAGCACCAAATTGTGAGGCAGTATCAGAAAGGCTTATTTCACGGAAAGGAACTTTGATATTATTGTTTCCTTCAACGTATATTTTTTTTGAATTTTTAAAAGAATGTAATGCGTTAGGATCAATCGTCGCATCTGATTTATTAAAATCAGGTTGTTGATTAATATTCTTATCTGGTGCGTTCATTAAGTCTCCTTAAGTTGAAAAGTAAGGAGTGCATCTTTTGCATTCCCTACGTCGGTATTATCCGAATCAGGTTCCAAGGGTGTTTCTCACAATATAAAATTGACCCCCAGCAAATATTTAAACATTGTACATAAATTATGAATTTAGGTTAATGCCTTCAGTCATAAGGACCAATAATATAAGATATAATTCAAGTATTATTCTTTATACTATTCAAAGACATATATGCATTCTGAAAAAAGTAAATTTAATATGATTGAACAGCAGATAAGAACATGGAATGTTCTTGATGAGTCTGTTCTCGATTTATTTAGAAAATACGATCGTAAACTTTTTGTACCTTCAAAATATCAAGGCTTAGCTTTTGCTGATTTAGAAATTCCAATTAATGCTAATGCTTCAATGCTAGCTCCAAAAGTTGAAGCAAAAATAATCGATTCGCTAGAGTTGAATAAAAAAATGAAAGCCTTACATATTGGGACTGGTAGTGGTTTTTTTGCAGCTTTATTGGCAAGTCATGTTAAAGAGTTATACACAGTTGATATCGACTCAGAGTTTATTGCGCATGCACAACAATTACTTAAAAAAAATAAGTTAAATAACGTTAAGTACATTGTAACCAACGGATTTAATGGGTATTACCAAGAAGCCCCATATGACCTTATTGTATTTACTGCATCGCATGTGAAAGAGCCTCCAGGATTGAGAGAGCAACTCAATATTGATGGTCAACTGTTTATTTTCGAGGGAGATCAATCGCTTCAGCATGCAAAAGTAATTAAAAGATTATCTGATTCAGAATATAGTGCACAAACAATGTTTGAGGCCTCAATTCCTCAGCTTATTGAATCATGGGAGCCAAACAAATTTTTATTTTAAGGCTAAAGAATTTATTTACTCTCCTTTTAATCTTTTTTTATTCCAGTCATGCAACTGCCGAAGAGAAAGATCTTTTTGAGTTATATCTTCAAGCCTTACAAAATGATCCCGTCTTATCTTCTGAAAAATTTCAAAATGAAGCGGTAAAAGAATTAATCAATCAGGGACGTTCACTTTTTCTTCCATCTATTTCAGCCACAATGAATTATGATGATCGTAACCAAGAGAGAAAATTTTTAAATACAGATGCTGCTATTGGCGGAAGTTTATTTACTAGGGGAACAAAAGCTGATTATGATGCCTACGGATATAATGTTGTAATCCGTCAACCTCTTTTTAATTATTCTGCCTATTCAACATATAAGCAAATTCTTGCACAAACCAGTTTAGCTGACAAAAAATATCATTTAGTTCAGCAAGATTTAATGATGAGGGTATCCGAACTTTATTTTGAATCACTGTTAGCAAAAGATAAAGTTGATCTCATTCAAACTCAAAGATTAGCGATTCAAGAGCAACTTCGGGAAGCTGAAATAAAATTTGAAGCAGGATTAATATCTATCACTGATATTAATGAAGCTAAAACCAAAAAAGATTTAATGGAAGTGGATTTGCTTAATGCAGTTAAAGAATTAAAGATTAAAAAAAGAGAGATTGAAGCCATTACTGGAGAATTACCTGGCGCACTTAAACCCCTTATGAATTTAATTTCATTTGAAAAAATGGATAATCTCCCAGAAGAATGGGTAGACATTGCAATGCAAAACAGTGTAGCTATTTTAATTAAGGATGCTGAAGTAGAGGTTGCCAGAAAAGAAATTGATGTTCGTAAAGGGGATCAGTATCCAACTATAGATGCCCTAGCTGCAAGAAGGAGAACCTGGGATAAGGATGGATATGCTTTTGGTTTAAGAAATTACTCAGATACGATTGGCGTTGAGATAAATATTCCAATTTTTTCTGGCGGGTTTACTTCATCAAAAATTAGAGAAGCTGAATTATTAAAAGAAAAGTCAATTCAAGAAGCTGAGGCCTTAAAAAGGCAAGTTGAATTACAGGTAAGAGAAGCGTATTTAAATCTTCAAACTAACCTTTCAGCAATTGATGCTTATCAGCAAGCTTTAAAATCATCCGAGCTGCAATTAAAGTCTACACAAGTCGGCTTTAGAGAAGGTTTAAGAAATAGTGTTGAGGTGTTGAATGCTCAACAAATGTTATTTTCTGCAAAATATGATTTACTATCTTCTAGGTATAATTATTTGAAGAATCTGTTAAACTTGAAGCACACTGTTGGAACTTTATCGATTAAAGATCTAGAAGAAATTAACAAATATTTAACGGTTAGTCAGGAAGATGAAAGCTGAAATACAGAGAAGTCAATTAGTCATTATTGACATGCAAGACAAGCTTGCAGGCGCAATGCCTAAAGAAGTAGTCAATAAAATGATTCAACGTTGTGAGCTGATAGCTACTTTAGCAAAAATTGAAGAAATTCCAGTTCTAGTAACTGAGCAGTATCCCCAGGGCCTTGGTAAAACACTCTCCAGTATGATTCCTTTTTTAACCCATGCAAGCTTTATTGAAAAAACAGCTTTCTCATGTGTGGATGAACCAAAGTTTAATTCGAAACTAATTGAAACCAGAGATCAAATTATCTTGGCAGGAATGGAGTCACATATATGTATACTGCAAACGGCACTCGATTTGATTGATCAAGGTAAGAAAGTATACATCTTAGAAGATGCCATAGTATCAAGAAATATTTTAAATAAACAAAATGCAATTTTCAGACTGCGTGATGCTGGTTGTATCCTAACTAATGTCGAATCAATCGTATTTGAATGGTTAAAAAATTCTGATAACCCAAGCTTTAAAACAATCGCACCATTAATTAAAAATATTTGCTAATTAGCTGAATAACCTTCTCTTCATCTTTTTTATTCTTTAAAAGAAATTTATTTAAATTTTCTTCAAAAACTTTTTTATTTTTGGTTTTAAAAAAATTGTTTATTTCAATAGCTATGGCATCTGGTGCAATTTGTTTGATTACTTTTGCAGCTATCCCATGTGTAATGATCGATAAAAAATTATAAATGGATGGACCAACAAAACACGGAGTTTTTAATAATAGAGACTCCACTGGGCTCTGGGAGCCAAAGTTTTTGAAACTACCACCAATTAAAACTAAATCACTAATCGAAATATATTTATTCATTTCACCCATGGTGTTTCCAAGAACTATGGTGTTGGATTGATTAGTTTTTTTTGGATGGCTAGCTAAATTACAAGCATAGCCATCTTTTAATATAAGTGCTTCTACTTCCTTGAAGCGCTGAGGGTGCCTTGGGATAATCATAAATGTAAAATCATCAAAATTCTTTAATAACTTTATTTGTTTTAAAAATAGCTCTTCCTCTCCTTTTCTTGAACTGATCAAAGAAATAACTTTTTTAGAATTTATGTTTAAAAGTTTTTTAAATTTATTTTTTTCAGATGGCGTTAATTCTGTAATGGGCTGATTAAATTTTAAGTTATTGCAAATCTGAATTTTATTATCAGTAATTGACTTGAAATTTTTTTTATCATGTTCTGACTGCGCTATGATCAAATCAAATGAATCAAAAGTTTGTTTAATAAAATATTTGATGTGTTGGTATTTTGCTAGAGATTTATCGGACAATCTTGCATTAATTAATAAGGATGGAATTTTTCTGAATTTTAGTTCTTTAGTTATTCCTGGCCAAATCTCTGTTTCTAAAAAAATCGCAACCTTAGGTTTAAAATAATTTAAAAAAAGTTTGTTTAAAAACCAACTATCAAAACAAAGGTAAGCTCGAAATATTCTTTTTGAATTATAAATTTCAGTATTTCTTCCGGTGGGCGTTGAATGAGTAACTAAAAAAAATTTATCTTTAAATCTGGGAACCAAGTGCGATAGTAAACTGTTGATGGCTTTGGTTTCTCCTAAAGACACACAATGAAACCAAATAAGATCATTATTTTTGATATTTTTAAGATTGTATACACCATATCGTTCAGCTAAATGTTTTAAGTAATCAGGTTGTTTGATGCTCCGGTAAATAAACTTTAAGGGAGACAAAACAATGAGTATGTGAATAAGTAACTGATATAAAAAAAATCTCATAATTATTGTTATTTTACCTCTAAAAAAAAATTTCATCCTGAAGTCTTTGATTTATATACTTTTTATCATTAATGCACTAATTTTGAGCAATTTTATGTATTGACCAACCACAATTAGATGATAAAATCTTGATCATAGACCACAACATATTGTGGTTTTAAATGATTTAAAGAATTGCTACAATTTTCTTAAATATCATTCTTTTTTGCAATAAATTTCAGGGGAAATTCATGTTAGAAGCCGTTCATTCAGATAAATCCGACCAAGGCGAAGTCGCAACTAAAATAGAGATGCAGTCAGTTTCTGTTGATATTTGGGATAAAAAATATCGACTGAAAAAGAAGGACGGAAATTATGTCGATGAGACGATTCAAGATACCTATGAAAGAGTTGCAGAGGCTTTGGCGGATGTAGAACCCTCTAATAAGAAAGAATGGAAAGAAAATTTCTTATGGGCTTTACAGCACGGCGCTATCCCAGCAGGAAGAATTACATCGAACGCGGGTGCGAAAGAGCACAAACCAGCTACTAGTACAATCAACTGCACCGTTTCGGGAGCAGTTCAGGACAGCATGACTGATATTTTAGATAAAGTTCATGAAGCTGGACTAACTTTAAAAGCAGGTTGTGGTATTGGTTATGAATTCTCAACTTTAAGACCAAAAGGAGCATTTGTCGCAGGAGCCGGAGCATACACCAGCGGACCTCTTTCATTTATGGATATATATGATCGTATGTGCTTTACCGTGTCTAGTGCGGGTGGTCGCCGAGGTGCTCAAATGGCAACATTTGATATTTCTCATCCTGATGTGACTGATTTTATTAAAGCAAAAAGAGAGGACGGAAGGCTCCGCCAGTTCAACCTATCCTGTTTAATAACCAAAGAATTTATGGAGGCTGTTAAATCAGATTCAGATTGGAAACTGGCTTTTCCTGTAACCGAAAAAGAAGCTAAACAAGACAACCTTGACCTCAAAGATTCTGAAAAAACAGTTTGGCGCGACTGGCCGGTTAAAGAGAAGTACATAGTTAAAGAGTCAGGAAAAGATGCTGGAAAAGTTGCATGCAAGGTTTATTCAACCATTAAAGCGAAAAGATTATGGGATGTCATTATGGCATCAACTTATGATTATGCAGAGCCTGGTTTCATTTTGATTGACCGCGTTAATGAAATGAACAATAACTGGTTCTGTGAAAATATTCGCGCCACAAACCCTTGTGGGGAACAACCTCTTCCTGAATATGGAGCGTGTCTGTTAGGTTCTGTAAATCTTACGATGTTTGTAAAAAACCCATTTACTGATGATGCCTATTTTGATTGGGATGAGTATAAAAAAGTAGTCAGTATTTTTACCAGGATGCTTGATAATGTCGTTGAAATTAATGGCCTCCCGCTTGGCAAGCAGCGTGATGAAATCATGAAGAAAAGACGACACGGCATGGGTTATCTTGGGCTTGGCTCAACACTAACGATGATGAAAATTAAATACGGTGACCCAGAATCAATTAAATTTACTGAAGAAGTGAC
>VMBT01001961.1_pt1 | contig 10544 bp, 13 predicted proteins | sample 4404301 | NCBI WGS metagenome assembly VMBT01 (sample SAMN12238535, study PRJNA552566) | marine metagenome | isolation source: Coastal seawater | place: USA: coastal Georgia, Sapelo Island | collected 2008-08/2009-08
CATTAAATGGGATTTCGGGGATTTATAATCGTAATTTCTCAAAAACTAATTATGTATATATCAAGAATTTATTTAAAAAACTTGGTGAGGTTATAGAGCTAGAGTATGAAGCAGATTTAAATGATATCACAGCCCTCTTCGGAAGCGGCCCTGCATACTTCTTCTATATATTAAAAGTATATGAAAAAAGAATTAATAAGCTTGTAAATAATGAAAAACTTGCAAAAAAAATTATTCGAACATTGCTTCAAGGCGTATCTGAGTCTATCAATGATGACAAAACATTAGATGATTTAATTCATGAGGTGTCGTCAAAAAAAGGTACTACTGAGGCAGCAATTAAAGAACTTAAAAGATTGCATTTTTTAAAGAACTTTGATGCTGGAATAAAAGCTGCTTTAATTCGTGCAAAGGAAATATCAGAAAATTAAATAATTATGGAGATTTTAAATTTAATAATTGAGCTTATTGTTTATGGGTTAATGCTTTACTTTATATTTAATTTGTTCAAAGTTGATTATTACAATCCTGTTGTTGCGGGTTTTACAAAAATAATATCCCCTATTCTAAGCTTCTTGTCATTTTTCCCTAATAAGTTAGTAAGTATTATTTTTGTTGCCATAGCTTTTAAATTTCTTCTTTATGGATATGATAATGGCTCAAGATTTAGTTATATTATTCTAGCTTTGGTTGCTGGACTAGATGTTGTTAGGCTATTTTTTAATTTAATTCTTTTTATAGTTATTGGTGGGGTCATACTTAGCTGGGTTGCCCCGGGAAGCGAACATCCCATTAATAAATTAATTGAAGAAATTTCATTTAAAGTTCTCATGCCAATTAGAAGGTTTATCCCATCCATGGGCGGATTGGATATTTCTCCTATATTTGTGCTTATTTTTCTTCAGCAACTAGATTATTTCTTCTATGCAATTAGAATGAGCTTGCTATGAAAATAAATAGGCAGCTAATAGGGTTTAAAAACTCCTTTACATTAGAATCTGGGAAAGTTCTTTCTGGATTTGAATTAATGGTTGATACATATGGGGAATTAAATTCTGATGCATCTAATGCAATTCTTGTTTGTCATGCTTTTTCTGGCAATCATCATGCAGCTGGAAAACATGAAACTGATACAACTGAAGGATGGTGGGATCAAATGATTGGTCCTGGTAAGGCAATTGATACAAATAAGTACTTTATTGTTTGTCCAAATAATCTAGGCGGGTGTGCTGGCTCTACAGGGCCTACTAGTATTAATCCAGCATCTAAAGAACCCTATGGTGGAGACTTTCCAGTAGTAAGTGTTTCTGATTGGGTAAATTCACAAAAACTTTTAATGGAGCACTTGGGTATAAACAAATGGGAGATTGTGATTGGTGGCAGCTTAGGAGGTATGCAAGCTCTAGAGTGGTCTCTTTCATACCCACATTTAGTAAACAAAGCTGGTGTTATCGCTGCTGCAGCTAAGGCAAGCACACAAAATATAGGAATGAATGAAGTAGCAAGAGAGGCGATCAGGAAGGATGAAAATTTCCATGATGGCAATTACCTTGCTATGAGAACTAAGCCAAAAAGAGGTTTAAAAACAGCAAGAATGCTTGGCCATATAACCTACCTTTCAGAAGAGCACATGAACCTAAGGTTTGGTAGAAAAGTTCAAAATGAAGATACTAAGATTGATGGTTATGTAGATTTTGAAATTGAAAACTATCTCAAGTACAAAGGAGAAAAGTTTTCAGACTCGTTTGATGCAAATTCATATATCCTCATGACAAAGGCTATGGATGGCTACGATCCGGCGAGCAAAAAAGATGGAAATCTAACTAAAGCTATGGAACCAATAAAAGCAAAACTTCTTATAGTTGGATTTGAAACAGATTGGCTGTTTCCAGCAAAAAGAGGTAAAGAAATACAAGCCGCTGCTATGAATGCAAATGTATTATCTTCTTTTGTTATTTTGCCGGGAAATCAAGGTCATGATAGTTTTTTATTTCATACTCCAGAATACGAAAAAATTTTAAGCAATTTTATTGAATCATAATGAATAGATCATTGTTAAAAATTATTGGTAATTGGGTACCTGAAAACTCAAAGGTTATTGATCTAGGCTGTGGAGATGGCTCATTGATTACCGAATTAACAAAATTAAAAAATATAATTGGTTATGGTGTTGAAGTAAATGCTGAAAAAATAGCTTCATGCATTGCTAATGGAGTCTCAGTCGTTCAACAAGATATTGATGATGGTGTTGAAACATTTAATGGTATGGGTTTTGATTTAAGTGTTATGGCAAGCTCAATACAATGTTTAAGAAATCCAAATTTAGCACTTGAAAATATGCTAAATATGTCAAAAAAAACAATAGTCACTCTTCCAAATTTTGGCTATTGGAAATGTAGACTTGGTTTATTAAAGGGCAGTATGCCTATTACTGATAATCTTCCTAAAACTTGGTATGAAACTAATAATCTGCATCTTTGTACAATTAAAGATTTTGAAAATTTATGCACTGATATGGGTTTTACTATTGAAAAGAAAAGATATTTAGACATTAAGTCTAAAGAAAGTTTTTTTGCAAAATTATTCCCAAATCTTTTTGCTGCTGAAGGTGTTTACCTTTTAAGCAAATAAAATGGATATTCTTTTTGCAACTTCTAACAACGGCAAATTAAAAGAATTTAAAAAAATTTTTTCTAACTTTAAGCTATCTTCATTAAAAGATTTTAATATTTTCGATGCTGAAGAGAATGGTACATCTTTTTTAGAGAATGCATTAATTAAAGCCAAACATGCTGCAAAATATTCTAATTTTTTTGTAATAGCAGATGATTCGGGTATTGTCGTCCCTGCTCTTAATTTTGAACCTGGGATCTTTTCAGCAAGGTATGCTGGGAGAGATTCAGATGATGAAATGAATAGACAAAAAATTATTACTAACCTCTCTAAATTGGGCTTAGAATCAACTCCAGCATATTATGTTTGTGTCATGGTAGGATTAAGATCAGAAAATGATCCTTTGCCACTTGTCTCGCATGGTTTTTTGCATGGGAATGTAAGCGTCAATGAATCAGGTAATGGAGGTTTTGGATACGATAAGATTTTCTATCCAGATGGTTTTAATTGTTCAATGGCTTCATTAAATGAAGCAGAAAAAAATTTGATAAGCCATAGGGGTATTGCCTCTAAAGAAATACTAGAAAAACTTGAACAACAACTTACCTAATATCAGTCTTTATATACACTTTCCTTGGTGTGAAAAAAAATGTCCTTATTGTGATTTTAATGTAACCACAGTAAAAAAAGATGAAGATGTATTTGCCCTCACTGAAGCAGTCATAAATGATATTTCTTTATCTAAAAATGACATTAATAATAGAAAATTTCAGTCTGTATACTTTGGTGGCGGAACTCCCTCTCTTGTCCCAGAAGAATATTTTAAAAAGATTTTAGATTTTCTGCGTAAAAAAGAAATGATTGGCTCATCGGCAGAAATCACGGTTGAATTTAATCCAAAAGAAGCAAATAAAGATAAGATCGCTTCCTTGCTTTCTGCTGGTATCAACAGAATATCATTAGGAGTTCAATCATTTGATGATTTGGTATTAAATCAATTAGGTAGGAATCATAGTGCCGTTGAGGCAAAAAAAGCAATTGCAAATTTAGCTTATTTTTCAAATTTAAATACTACAATTGATTTGATATATGGTGTTATGGATCAAAGCAGCAAGTCCTTTGAAAATGATATCAATTTATTTTTAGATCATGACATTAATCATTTGTCTTTATATCAATTGACTATTGAACCAAATACAATTTTTTACAAAAAGGAATTAAATCTTCCAGATGAATTAAAAATAAACCAATTTGAAAATATTGCTAAACAATTATTAAAAGATTCTGGTTATTTACAATACGAGGTTTCATCATGGTGTAAAGAAAATAAAAAGAGTGCGCATAACATAAACTATTGGTCATATGGTGACTTCCTTGGAGTAGGCCCGGGTGCTCACAGTAAAATAACTAATAGTGAGGGGATTCAAAGACAGATGAGGTTAAAAAAACTCACCTCATACATAAACAATCCTCAAAAAAAGAAATCAGAGACTATAGCTTATGAGGATATTAATTTTGATTTTATGATCAATTTTTTAAGAATGAAAAATAAAACATCTTTTGAGTCATTTGAAGAAAGATTCGACTATCTTGATAAAAGCAAATTTTTTAAATCCTATGAGAAAGGTATTGAATTGGGACTTTTAGAAAAATCTCATGTGGGAACAACAGAAAAAGGCTTTAGATTATTAAATGATACAGTTAATCTTTTCTAGATAGTTTTTTTAAAAAAAAATTAGATATTTTTCTATTCTCTGTAATTGCTCTTTTCTGAAACTTTGTAAGAAATTCTTTATTGTATTTAGAGTTTTTATTTAATGAAAATCTAGCATTTTGCTCTAAGGTTTCGTTTATAGATTCTGCATAATTATCCCAATCAGTTGAAATAAATAACTCTCCATCTCGTTTTATAGTGTTGGCTAGCAGCTCTAAGAAATCATTGTTAATTAATCTTCTTTTGTGATGTCTTGCTTTTTGCCATGGATCAGGACAAATAATTACAACATCATCAAAATATGGCTTGGTTATATTTATAAGTAAATTTCTAATATCTTGATCAAATATTCGTACATTTTTTAATGATTTTGATTTTACAGCACCTATTACACTTCCAATGCCAGACTGATAAACCTCAGATCCAATAAACAAAGTATCAGTATCTTGTTCTGCTATTTTAATTAAATGCTCGCCATCACCAAAACCTATCTCTAGGACTTTTCTATTAAAATCTTTATTTAAAGAATCATTAATATTGAATCTATATTTTCCAATATCTTTTAAATTATCTATTTGATATTTAGTTATTCTGCCCTTGCGCTTAACAAATGATGGAAGGAAATTATCTTCCATATATTAATCTATAATGCCTTCTGTTGGAGAAGAGGGAGAGGCGAGTTTATGTTTTTTCATTCTTCCTGCAAGAAATCCTTTTCTTCCAGATATAACAGCATCTTTCATGGCTGATGCCATTAATATTGGATTATCTGCTGCTGCAATTGCAGTATTCATTAGAACCCCATCGCATCCAAGCTCCATTGCCATGACCGCATCTGATGGTGCTCCAATACCCGCATCAACAATGACTGGTTTTGAGCATGACGAAATTATCTTCTTAATTTTTTCTGGATTGCTAATGCCTATACCAGTACCAATAGGCGAAGCTAATGGCATAATAGCCACGCAACCAATATCATCTAACTCAATACAGCTCTCTATATCATCGGTACAATAAACCATTACTTCAAAACCATCATTTACTAAGATTTTTGCAGCATTAATTGTTTCATGCATATTAGGCAATAAATTATTGTTATGTGTTAACACCTCTAATTTTACAAGTCTATGACCATTTAATAGCTCTCTTGCTAGCCTGCAAGTTCGTATTGCAGCATCAGCATCATAACAGCCAGCTGTGTTAGGTAAAATGGTATAGTGATTAGGATCTATGACATCTAAAAGATTTTCTTCTTCAGGATTTTGTCCAATGTTAGTTCTCCTTAAGGCAACCGTAACAACCTCTGCTCCAGACTCTTTGATTGCTTCTCCAGTTTCTTTTAAATCTTTATATTTTCCTGTTCCAACTAATAATCTTGAAGAAAAAGAATACGAACCAATTTTTAAAATGTCTGAATCGCTCATCCACCACCCACAGCAATAACTATCTCAACCCTGTCATTTTCAGTTAGCTGAGTTTCTTTGTAATTAGAACTTGGAATAATATTTGAATTAATCTCAACTGCAAATCTTTTTTCAAGGATATGCAATGATTCTAGTAAAGTATAAAGAGAATTATCTTCTATTTTGGTTTCAACACCATTTAGAAATATATTCAATTTTCTTATTTATGCTGCGCTGACCATAAGGCCTTTTAACTTTTTCAAGGCCCCTGATTCAATTTGACGAATTCTTTCTGCTGATACTTTATATTCATCAGCTAAATCATGAAGTGTTGCTTTATCTTCAGCAAGATATCTTCTTAATAAAATATCTTTGCTTCTCTCATCGAGAGATTCTAAGGCCTCAAACAATGCTGCATGATTCATATCTTCTGCTTCTGAGTTAGCAACTAGATCTTCAGGGCTAAATCTTTTATCTTCTAAAAACTGAGATGGAGACATAACTTCTTCGTCGCTATCTGATGATATTGGAGAGTCAAAAGATGCATCAGTAGATGAGAGTCTGTTCTCCATGTGCAAAACATCTTTTACTTCAACATTTAAATCGGCTGCAATCTTTTCAGCTTCGTCTTTTGTAAGCCATTCTAAATCTTTCTTTTTGCTTCTTAAATTAAAAAATAGCTTTCTTTGTGCTTTAGTTGTTGCAATCTTAACCTGACGCCAATTTCTTAAAATATATTCATGTATTTCAGCCTTAATCCAGTGTACTGCAAAAGAAACAACCTTTACTCCTTTATGTGGATCAAATTTATTTACAGCTTTCATAAGACCAACATTGCCTTCTTGAATAATATCTGCCAATGGTAGTCCATATCCTTGATATGAACGTGCAATGTGAACAACAAATCTTAAATGATGAATAACTAGTTGACGTGCAGCATCTAGATCATCATTTTCATAAAGTTTTATTGCTAACTCTTGCTCTTGCTCTCTTGTTAATATTGGAATCGAGTGCACAGAAGCAAGATAGGATTCTATATCCTTACCAGGAGAGCCTAAATTTATTGGCTGAAGCTGTGTACCCATATTATTATATTATTTTTTTATATTGATATATAAGTTATTTATATAACTATACTAGAATTATAGCAATTTTTTATAAAATTCGCTTATAAATGCAAAATATTTATCCTTAAGACTATTATTTCTAAACGCAACAAAGGGATTGTTTAGAATTTCGTTTTCCTTTGCGTATGATAAAGGTTGTGAGGTTTTTAAATCTAAGACTTCTCCGCCATAAGATCTTAATACTGCATGTGCGGCTGCTATATCCCATTCAGAAGTAGGCCCAAATCTTACATAAATATCTGCTTCGTTTTCAGCTAATGAGCAAAATTTAAGTGAGCTGCCCTTTTCAATTAGCTCAAAATCAACATCGTGCTCTTTTAGATGCTTAAAAAATTCATTCTCTATGTTTGATAAGTGGCTTCTGCTCACAATAAATCTTAATTTACTTGATTTATCAGTCTTCTTTTCAAAATTATGAAAGCTAGAACCAAAATGAATTTTTTCTGAAATGGGAGTGCCTACAATCCCAAAGACATTATTTTTATTCTCAATTAAGGCTATATTGACAGTAAATTCTCCAGTTCTATTTACAAATTCTTTTGTTCCATCAAGTGGGTCAACTAGCCAAAAAATATTATGGATAGGATCATTTTTATTATAGGTTTCTTCACTAACTATAGGGATACCGGTATGGATAAGCCCATCATAAATAATCTTATTAGCTGATAAATCTGCTTCTGTTAAAGGCGATCCATCATCTTTAAATTCTTTTTTAAATTCTTTTTTGTTGTATATGGATAGAACCTTAGTAGATGCCTCTTTAGTAATAGAGATAAGCCCATCTATGTTAGTATCTATAAAATTTTTATCTATTTTTTTCATGCGAGATTATTTAAATTCAATAGATTATATATTACTGGATATTGATGGGGTTATCCTAGATCAGGATTTTGATAATAAATTTTGGCAGGATTTTGTACCTAATGAATATGCTATAAAAAATAAATTAGATATAAAAAAAGCAAAACTTTTATTTCAAAAGGAATCAGATAAAACCAAAGGATCAATAGATTGGTATGATTTGCATTACTGGGAAAAGAAATTTGATCTTGATTTGATTGCTATTGCAAAAAATTATGCAGATGAAATCTCACTACTTCCAAAAAGCCTAGAAACCATAAAAAAGCTAAAAAAAACAAAAAAAATCATCTATCTAACTAATTGTGATCCTAGACTGGTCAGAGTAAAGGATGAGGTATGTAATTTTCTTCAATATGCAGATGGCTGGCTTTCATCTATTGAAATTAATTCAATAAAAGAAAATATTTGGTATTGGAGACATGCTGTACAAACATTTCAGCTAATTCCTCAAAGATGTTTATTTGTTGATGATAATTATGAAATTGTCATGCAGGCAAAGAATGCTGGGATATCATCCCTGCACGCTATTCAGCCAACCAAGAGCATTAATGATAAATTAGTTCTAAAAAAGGGCTCTATAAATAGGATTTCTGATTTAGTTGATTAAATTTTCTAATCTCAGTTTGGTAGCATCTTCTGCATTATCTGGATAAACATTATTGTATAAAGCCCCCTCCCATTTTCCGTACATAGGATTAGCTAACATATACCACTTTGATCCCCAAAAGCTTGCATATTTTTCAACTAAGTTGTGTCTGAGCTCTATCTCAACTGAAGATTCTTTTAAGGGGGTAAAGTCAGAGATTTGATCACCAAACATCATAAGAATTCTATAATCTTTTGCGATCAGTTCTCTTCTTGAGGTTTTATCTGAGCCCCAATTATTTTCACCTTTCATTAAAAGATCATCTAGGCTGTCTATTGGAAGCCCCTCTTTTAAAAGGTTATTTAAAGTTGCCTCTTCAAGCTCATACACTCTATTGGTTACATAGAATATTTTTATGCCCATTTTTTTAGCTTTTTGTAAAAAATCTTTAACTCCTGGTACAGGAGGAGCATTTTCTTCCATACCCCAATCTATCCAACCTGTTGGATAAGAAGTACCATTTAATATGGACCTTGCTTGGAAGATCGAATTATCTAATACCGTCTCATCTACATCCAATATAATTGCAGGCGGTTTTTCTTGATAAGAGTCGCCCTGCTCCAAGGCTGCAGTCCAATTTTTATCTTTTAATGCATTTTCGAGATTATTTGATGCCTGTAAAAAAGTTTGAATGTTTGTAATTTTATGCTCTGTTGCAGTTTGAGCATATAGAACTGATAGCATTGCTTGCTGTTGAAAACTTTTATCATTAGTGTCATTACAACCAATAATGAAAAGGCTGATAACTACTAGACTAAATTTTTGAATAGATGATTTCATGAGTTTTAACCATTATAATGCTTTATCTAAAAAAAATAACATAAGTATGAATACACAATTATTAGAAAATCTAGAGGTCCTAAAAAAAGGCTTAGTTCTTTTGAGTGAAGATAGAAAAGTTGTACTTCCGCATCATAAAAGTTTTGAGCATGTTGAGCATCTTAGGGCTGTTGTTAATGAATCTATTGAGTTATTAAAAAATGAGCAAATATAGTTGTTTTGATGTCTCAATAGAGAATGGTGTTGCCTATGTAACTATGAATAGGCCTGACAAACTAAATACTATGGTTAAAGTTTTTTGGAAAGAACTTCCTGAAATAGTTAATGATATTGATAGAAATGCTGAGGCAAGGGTTCTAGTACTCCAGGCAGAAGGTAAGCATTTTAGTGCTGGAATGGATTTTGGAAATTTTTCTGATGATGGTCAATCAAAAGATAAAGAGCCAGCTAGATTGAGAGAGTTTTTCTATAATGAAATATTAGAGCTACAAGACACTTTTAGTTCACTTGAGGATTGTAGAATGCCAACAATTGCAGCTATTCAAGGAGCGTGTATTGGTGGAGCTATTGATATGGTTTCAGCTTGTGATATGAGATATTGTGATGAAGATGCATTTTTTAAAATTGCTGAAGTAGATATAGGTATAGCTCCAGATGTAGGCACACTTCAAAGACTTCCAAGCCTTATGCCTATAGCGGCAGTAAGAGAGCTAGCTTATACAGGAAGAAAATTCGATGCTAGCGAAGCAAAAAATCTAGGTCTTATTAATGAGGTCTATAGCTCAAAAGAAGATATGCTCAAACAAGTAAAGCTCAAAGCTGAAGAGATTGCCAAAAAATCACCATTAGTAACTAGGGTTATAAAAAAGCAAATAAACTATGCTAGAGATCATTCTGTGAAAGAGTCACTTGATTATGGAGCAGCATGGAATTCTAGTCTTATTAGTAGAAAAGATATGAAGGCGGCTTTAGAAGCTTTTTTCAATAAATCTGAGGCTGAATATGATGATATTGAGAAATTAAGATCTTTCTGGGAAAAGGACGGTCTAGGCTAATCTCTTAAAAAAACCGGCTCTGATTCAGTAGAATCTTTTGCTGAATAGTAATACCCATCTACATTAAATCTTTTTAAATCTTTGCTATCTGTAATTTTGTTCTCAATAATCCATCTTGCCATTAAACCTCTTGCTTTTTTTGCATAGAAGCTAATGATCTTATATTTATCATTTTTAAAATCTTTGAAGACTGGTGAAACTAGATTGATTGATTCTGGTAATTTTTTTACTGAATCAAAATATTCTTTTGATGCAAGGTTGATAAGTGTATTTGATTTTAAAGTTTTTAAATCATCTAAAATATTATCTTTAATCTTTTCGCCCCAAAAATCATATAAATTTTTA